>Ga0078972_1001283_pt1 | contig 95662 bp, 89 predicted proteins | sample YelNatPaOPGAMG01_FD_67568 | JGI IMG/M metagenome (GOLD analysis project Ga0078972, IMG submission 67568) | Hot spring thermophilic microbial communities from Obsidian Pool, Yellowstone National Park, USA - OP-RAMG-01 (SPADES assembly) (version 2) | ecosystem: Environmental > Aquatic > Thermal... | reverse complement strand
TCTCATCATCAGAAGTTCGCATCAAAGATCGTTACCGGCTCTCAGCCGTTCGTAACCACCGCTTCCGCACCGTCGCGGCGCCCCTTCGGCCGGAAAGGCCGTCCCTACAGGCGGATTACGGGCTATTGCGATCAGCTATAGAATAGCGCCATAATAGGCCCCAAGATCCGATTCTCCGGTCCGCCGGCTTTCGGAACTAAAAGAGGAGATATATGAAGCTTTTTAAATTTGCCGCACCCGCCCTGGTCCTCGTGCTGGGCATGACCGTGTATCCGACCAAGTCGTTCGGCAAGGCCGAATATGCCAAGAAAGAGAAGAAAGCCTGCACCTACTGCCACGTCAAGGCAGGTTCCAAAGACCTCAACGACGCCGGCAATTATTACAAAGATCACAACCATTCGCTCGAAGGTTACACCGCGAAGAAGTAGTACCCGAATCTATCGGCGGCCCGGCGGCGAACTTATCGCCGGGCCTTCTCAACCGGCCCCAGCCATCCTCCAGAGTTTCGCCCGCACAGGAAGACCGCGCTGCCCGGCTGCGCTGAGTTACTGTCGCGCTTCCGCGTGGTGCCGCACGTCCACACCCTGCACGAGGAACAGCACATCCTCGGCAATGTTGGTGGCGTGGTCGGCGATGCGCTCCAGGTTGCGGGCTACGAAAATGAGGTCGAGCGCGCGGGAGATCGTCGAGGGGTCGCGCTGCATGAAGGCCTTCAGTTCGCCGTAGATCGAGTCGCGCAGGTTATCGACGGCGTCGTCGGAAAGCAGAACCTCGCGCGCGAGCGCGGAATCGCGCTTCACGAAGGCATCGAGGCTCTTGTGCACCATGCCCTCGGTCAGCCGCGCCAGCTCCGGAATGTCGATCAGCGGCTTCACCGGCGGCTCGTGCATGAGCGACAGCGCGCGCTCGACGATGTTCACCGCGAGGTCGCCCATGCGCTCCAGGTCGCTGTTGATCTTGATGCCGGCGGTGAGGAAGCGCAGGTCCTTGGCCATGGGCTGGTAGAGCGCGAGCAGGCGGACGGCGAAGTCGTCGATCTCGATCTCCATCTGGTTGATGCGCGCCTCGTTGCGCAGCACCGCCTCGGCGTGCGATTCCTCGCGCTCGGTGAGCGAGAGCACGCTCTTATGAATCGCGGCCTCCACCAGGCCGGCCATCTCGAGCAGTTTCTGCTCGAATTCCTCCAATGCTTCGATGAAGTGACGCACTATCCGAACCGCCCGGTGATGTAGTCTTCGGTTTCCTTCTTGGCCGGCCGCTTGAAGATGACCTCGGTCTTGTTGAATTCGATGAGCCGGCCCAGCAGGAAGAAGCCAGTATACTCCGCGACGCGCGCGGCCTGTTGCATGTTATGCGTGACGATGACGATCGTGCAGCTCTCTTTGAGCACAAACATCAACTCCTCGATCTTGGCCGTGGCGATGGGATCGAGCGCCGAGCAGGGCTCGTCGAGGAGCAGCACTTCGGGGTTGACGGCCAGCGCGCGGGCGATGCAGAGCCGCTGCTGCTGCCCGCCGGACAGCGCGTGCGCGGAATCGTGCAGGTGGCCCTTCACTTCATCCCAAATGGCGGCGCGGCGCAGGCTGTGCTCGACGGCCTCTTCGATCTCGCGCTTGCGCATGCGGCCGTTGACGCGCAGGCCATAGGCGACGTTCTCGAAGATCGACTTCGGGAACGGGTTCGACTTCTGGAAGACCATGCCGACGCGGCGGCGCAGGCGCACGACGTCCATCGAGAGGACGTCCTCGCCGTCGAGCGTGACGATGCCTTCGGCGCGCGTCCTGGGCACGGCCTCATACATGCGGTTCAGCGTGCGCAGAAATGTGGATTTGCCGCAGCCGGACGGGCCGATCAGCGCGGTGACGCGGTTCGGCGGCACGGCCACGGCGACGTCGTGCAGAACCTGTTTTTCGCCGTAATAGAAGTTCAGGTTCGAGACGTGCAGCTTCGGCTTGAATGCTTCGGCGCGGCGAGGCGCGGCCCCGGGCGGAATTTCGATGACGTCGGTCATGCGCGGCCCGCCTTCGGAGAGAGAATCATGCGCGCCGCGATATTGGCCGCCAGCATGAGCGCGAGCAGAACGAGCCCGGCGGCCCAGGCCTGGCGATGCCAGTCGTCGTACGGCGAAATGGCGTAGTTGAAGATCATGACGGGTAGGGAGGCGATCGGCTCGAGCCAGCCGTGGCTCCAGTAGGTGTTGCTGAACGCGGTGAAGAGCAGCGGCGCCGTCTCGCCCGCGACGCGCGCCACGGCGAGGATCGTGCCGGTGAGAATGCCGCGCATCGCGGCCGGAATCACGACGGTGGCGATGGTGCGCGATTTGCTTGCGCCGAGCGCGAGCGCGCCCTCGCGCAGCGATTGCGGCACGGCGCGCAGGAATTGTTCGGTGGTGCGGATGGTGATGGGGATCACCATGATGCTGAGCGCGACGCCGCCGGCGAACGCCGAAAAGTGGCCCAGCGGAACTACGGCCAGCGCGTAAGCGAAGATGCCGATGACGATGGAGGGCACGCCGTTGAGCAGGTCGGCGGCGTAGCGCACGGCGAAAGCGAAAGCGCCACGGCCGTACTCGGAGAGGTATACGCCGGCAACGAATCCGATTGGAACGCCCATCAAGGCCGTCAGCAGCAGGAGTTTCGCCGTGCCGGCGATGGCATTGGCCATGCCGCCGCCGGCCTCGCCCGCGGGCTTCGGCAATTGCGTCAGGAACGCCCAGTTCAGCGAACGCGCGCCGTAGTAGACGAGGTAGCCGAGGATGAAGAACAGGACCGAGATCGTGGCCAGCGCGCACAGGCCGGTCAGCATGAACATGACGGCGTTCGTGATTTTGCGGAGGATCATTGCGCGCTCCCCCGGCGCGTGGCGCCCAGGATCATCAGCCGCGCGACGCCGTTGATCACAACGGTGAGCGCGAACAGCACGAGGCCAAGCTCGATGAGCGCGCTCAGGTGCAGGTCGCTGGTGGCCTCGGTGAATTCGTTGGCGATGACGGCTGCGATGGAATACCCGGGCGCGAGCAGCGAAGAGGCGATCTTCGGGTCATTGCCGATCACCATGGTCACCGCCATGGTTTCGCCGAGGGCGCGCGCCAGCGCCAGGAACACCGATCCGATGATGCCGAGCTTCGCGTAAGGCACCACCACTTTCCACGTAGCTTCCCAACGCGTGGCGCCCAGCGCCAGCGCCGCCTCCCGCTGATCGCGCGGAACCGAGAGCAGCGACTCGCGCGACACCGAAACGATAAACGGCAGGATCATCACCGCGAGCACGACGGAGGCGGTCAGCACGCCGACCCCGTACGACGGCCCGCCGAAGAGCGGCAAGAACCCGAGCGCCTTTTCGAGCGCCGGATTCACGGTATCGCGCATAATCGGCACCAGCACGAATACGCCGAGCAATCCGTAAATCACGCTGGGTACCGCCGCGAGCAGTTCGATGACGAACGTGAGCGCATCGGAGATGCGCGGCGGCGCAAGTTCGGCGAGGAAGATCGCGGCGCCGAGGCCGAGAGGCACGGCGATGGCAAGCGAGACGAGCGATGTGACGACGGTGCCGAACAGGAAAGGCAGCGCGCCGAAATCGCCCGAGACCGGGTCCCACACGCGTTGCCAGAGGAACGCCCATCCGAACTCGTGGCGCGTCAGCGCCGAGCTCTTGTACAGTTCGAATACCAGCAGGCCGGTGGTCAGCAGAATGGCCGCAGCGCAGGTGAGCGTCGCGATGTGCGCGGCCTCGTCGCCCGAACGCAGCTTGCGAACGAAGGAACGCGCCTTGTCTGCGCCGCGGATCTCACCCGTCGCTATCGCCCTGGTCGCCATGAGTTATTGAATCGTGGAAATCGCCTTCCGCTCCAATTCGACCACCTGCTTCGGAAGCGGCGCGTAGTAGAGCGATTCCGCCATGCCCTGCCCCGGCCCGAGCATCCAGTCGAGGAAATCGGTGATGGCGCGCTTCCTGGCCGCATCCTGGAAATGCGACGGAATCAACAGCCAGGTGAAGCTGGCGATGGGGTAGGCGTCTTTGCCCGGCGCATTTGTAATCGACACGCGGAAGTCCGCCGGCATCTTGACGCCCGCCGCGGCCGCGGTCACCGACGCGAGGCTCGCCTTCACGAATACGCCCGCGGCGTTCCGCACGCTGCCATACGGCATGTTGTTCTGAATCGCGTAGATCAGCTCGACGTAGCCGAACGAGTTCGGCGTCTGCTTCACCATGCCCGCGACACCCTCGTTGCCTTTCGCGCCGAGGCCGGCGGGCCAGTTCACCGATGTTCCCGAGCCCACGCGGCTCTTCCACTCGGGGTCGGTCTTGGACAGGAAATCGGTCCAGATGAAGGTAGTGCCGCTGCCGTCGGAACGATGGATCGGAACGATATCCGAAGCAGGAAGCTTCACGCCGGGGTTCGCGCGCGCGATCTCCGGGTCGTTCCACTTGCGAATCGTTCCGAGATAGATGCCGGCGATCGCCTTGGGCGTGAACTTCAGCTCACCTGGAACGGCCGGGACGTTATAAACCGGAACCACTCCGCCGAGGACTGTCGGAAAATGGAGCGGGCGCATTTTGAACCTGGCCAACTGGTCATCCTGAACCGGCTGATCGGAGGCGCCGAAATCGACAGTGCCGGTTTGGAGCTGGCGGATGCCGCCGCCGGAGCCGATCGCCTGGTAATTGAACTGCACGCCGGAGTGCAGCTTGTGGTATTCGCTAAACCACTTCGAATAGATCGGATAGGGGAATGTGGCGCCGGCGCCGTTGATCAGCCCCTGGGCAACCGCGCCGGAGGCAAACAACAGCGACACGCCGAGTACTGCTACGGCCGGGATTCTCATTAGTCTCACCTCAATTGTCGGTTTCGTTTGTTACAGGACTGTTACAGCCGCTTGAATACTCAATTACGGCAGCACGTAACGCAGGTCGGTAAACACCATGTGCGAATGCGCGTTCGGAATGCCCGGGGCGGGCGACCACGGCACGCGAGTCACGTACGAGTATTGAAGGTTCACCATCAGCGCGCCGTAATTCGGATTCTTCCAGAAAGTGTGGACATAACCGAAGGTGGGCTCCTGGACGGAGCGGTTTGCGGCGCCCGGCGAGCCCGGGAATCCAAAACCAACATAGTGGCCGGACGCATCCATGCTGTAATTGCTGCGGAAGTAGGCGCCGCCGTAATAGCCGTAGATCTGCGTAGCCGGATTTAGCTGGCACTCGAAGCCGCCGATTGCAGACATCGAGTGAACGGGCGAGAGCGAGCCATCGGGCCGCACGATGAAATCGGGCCCGAGGCCGAAGATGTAGCGGCCGCCTCCGCTGCTCACGAAAGTGTTCACGACGAGACGGAGTTTATCAGTCAGCCCGAGAAAGGCGTTGACGGAACCGCCGCCACCCTCGATTTGCGAATGCGTGCCATCGGGCCGCACGGTGCGGAAGGCGCGCCAGAGCCCGGCGGCTTCGACGTGCATCGGGTGATTTCCCGAATGGTCCCAAGCCAGCTTCGCGATCACGTCGGGGCGCGCATTCGGCGCGGCCGGGTTGCTGCCGTTGTCCACCTGGTTCGAGTAGAACGACGGCACGACCACGCTGTTCTGGTACTGCTGGGGGTTCTCGAGTGAAACCGCGGCCGTCCAGCTCCTGTTTGCGTGATAGATGGCGCGAATCTGCGCCTGCCGCGCCCAGGTCAGGCCCACCTGGTAGTTCGTGTCCACCGTCTGCGAAAAGAAGACGTCCGAAGGGATCGGAGAAGCTCCCGCGCGGTTCGGCGTGAGCAGGCTCCAGGACTGCCCGGCGAGGAACTCGAATTTCGAGCGCTGGACGTCGAACCAGTACAGGCGCATCCGAAAAGTAGCGGCATTGCTGGTGACGTAAAGGTTCGATGGCGCACTGCCGAGAAAGTCGCCTTCGAGATATCCGGTAACGAGTTCGTTTCCGTAGCGGGCGTCGGCCCTCAATGAGATTCGGGAGTTCTGCGGGCTCATCCGGAATTCGGAAAGCTGCCCGGCCGCGGTGTTGCCCAGCGGAATGGAGCCAAAGCCGGTGCCGATGCCGCCGGCGTTCGTGCTGCGGTAGACGGAGATCATATCGGCGAAGCCGCCCGGGGTGAACTCGGCGCCGCCGATGCGGAACGAGAGCGGGGAAAAAGGCTTGCCGTCGTCGGCTATCGCCGCCGCGGGCGGAGCGGGCCGCGCGGCGATCGGAGCGGGCGTGTCGTCCGGCTGACGCGAAGACGCAGGTTCCGCACTCGGACCGCCGTTGAAAGACACCGGTTCCGCCGGAACTGCCTGCTGGGCGAGCTTGTCCAGCTTCTTCTGCAACTCCTGAAGCTGTTTCTGCTGTTCGGCGATTTGCGCGCGCAGCAGAGCGATTTCTTCGTCGCGCGACTGGCCCGCGGCGGGGCCGGCGACGGATAAGATGAGGGGCAGCAGGACGGCCGCTACATTGAGCGTGAATTTTCGCAAGATCTACTCCTCTGGAAGGACGAGAATAACGGCCGTTTGTTACAGGATTGTGACTCGCCGGTTAATTCACTCGTGGTAAGTTACGATCCGGCCCCAGGCGCTCTTGGTGCCCCAGATGCCGGCGCGCAGGCATTCGAGCTGCACGATCTGGCTGTGATCGACGAAGAGGTTGACCTCCGGGCCGTAGTTCTTGACGTACCAGCCGAAGACCTCCGGATCCGCGGCCTCGAACATGACCTTTTCGAGGCCCAACTCGCGGACGATCTTCGCGACTACGTCGGTGCGCCAGACCTTCACGTTCTCGGTGATGCCCTCGGATTCGATCATGATCATGTACGCGCCGGCGTCGAGGAAACGCCGCGCCTGCATGATGGCCCACTCGGGATCGCGCGTGCCTTCCGCCTCGAGTTCCTCGGCGCGGGTGGCGCCGCCCGCGCCGAACTGGATGCCGACCTCCGGCTTCGGCTTCAATCCTTCGGCTCGCACGCGCTCGACAAGCCGCAGCCAGTCATCGGTGGGGAGGGTGATGAAGCCGCTTGAAATCTCGATGATGTCGAAGCCCAGGTCCTTGCACTCGAGGATGTACTGCCGCACGGCGGCTTCGCCCTGCACGAGGACGTACTCGATGAAGCCGCCGGTCGAGACCAGCACGTTGTGGCTGTGCGCGATGTCGATGATGTCCTTCACGGCGGTGCGCGGCATGAGCGTGAAGGATCCGCCGGCGAATTTGAGCGAATCCACCCACTCGCCCATGGTGTCGAGCACGTCGTCGAGATAGTTCTTTCCCATGGGCGTGTAATAGGGGCCGCGGATCTCGGTGATACCGCGGCTGCGCGGCTTCGCCGGCCGGCTGTTCATGCGAATGTAATCGAAACCGCGTTGATCGTCACGCATGGTTGGTCTCCTTCATTGGCCCGGCTTCTCAGGCGTGGCGCGCCTCTTCCCTTCCGGCGGCCGCCAGAAGCCGTGTCAGATCGGCGACGCGAATCGATTCGAGATTGCGAACGGCGTCGACGATTTCGGCGCGCAGCGAATCGCCGGCGTGCCCCGCGGCGAGCGCATTGAATTTGCGGAGCACGCTCGCCCACGGCATCGGGCGGGTGGAGTAGCCTTCCCAGTCGCGCATCTCCTTGGTGAGCACGCGGCCGCCGCGCAGCTCCACGCGAAGGCGGCAGGGCGCCTCGTCGGGGAAGCGCCAACTGAATTCCGCGTCGGGCCGCACGGTGATTTTCCGCAGCAAACGCTGCACGTCGTCGCGCACGATCCGCTCGGGGCGGTACTGCTCCGGCATTACCTCGCCATCGAGCACGGCGACCGCGAGTATGTAGGGCAAACTGTGGTCGGCCTGCTCTTTCGTGCGCACTATGGTCTTGTCGCCCTCCTGGCCGCCACCGATGATGTTGTAGGCCACGTCGAAGATATCGGCATCGATGCGCTCGACGTCGTCGCCGCGGAAGCCGTGCTCGCGCTGCATCTCGAGGATGCCCTCGATGGCCGATTGGGAGTGCATTTCCGCGTTATATTTCTTGAGCACGGTGCGAGTGACGCGCTCGAGATCCTCTCTCGACCAGTCGATCTCGAAACGGCCCGCGATGGTCTCCATGAACCCTTTTCTGCCCTCGAAGACCTCGAGCGGGCCGGTGATGCCGTGCATGGCGAGGAAGACGGCGTGCGTGCCGCCGAAGGCGGTGTTGGGATAGGCGAGCCCCTTCCAGTGCGAGAGCGCGCCCGTCCGCGTGACGCGCAGGGCGTTGAAGGCGGCGCCGCAAATGGCGATGGCGTTCGCGGCGCGCTCGCGCGAGAGGCCGAGCGCGCGGCTGACCCCGGCGGCCACCGCATAGGAGCCCTGCGTCGTGTGGTCGAAGCCCTTGGCGCGCACCGGCGCCGCATCGCTCAGCCGGCATTGCACCTGGTAGGCCACGCCAAGCGCCGTCAGAAAGTCCTTGCCGCCCGCGCCCGCGTATTCCGCGGCGGCCAGCACGGGCGCGACGTTGTCGCTGGGATGACAGGTCTCGCTTCGGGCCGGGTAGCTGTCGTTGAAATCGAGATAGCGCACGAGCGCGCCGTTGTAGAAGGCGGCGCGATCCGGCGCGGTGCGGCCGCCTCCGATCAGAGTCGTGAGCGGCGCGCCTCCGAATGCCGCCACCAGCTCGCGAATCATCCGCACCGGCTCGCCGTCGAGCGCGCCCAATGCGCAGCCCAACGCGTCGAGCGTGCGGATTTTCAGTTGCTCCCTCGCAGCTTGCGATAGATCCTCATACGATCTGCCGACCGCGAATCCGGCCAGTTGTTCCGCATGCGTCATGCCCCTCGAACGCCCCCTGACTCCATTGTGCGACGATATCAGTGTCAGAGATGCAGACGCTTGCGATTTTGCTTTTTCTGGGCGTCGTGCTGGGGCTTTTCGCGCCACCCGTGCAGTCCGGCCTGAGATCCTGGTTTCACCGCGCGCCGGGGCGAATTTTCCTCGTACCGGCAGCGCTGACCGCGATGTTCGCGCTGGACTTGTGGACCACGGACGCGTGGAGTTGGGCGTTTCTCGCGCTGGCGGCGGCGTATACGCTGGCGCCCACGCTGGCGGCCTACGCGAACGGGCCGGGAGAGCCGGGCAGGCAATGGCTCGATCTTGGCGCGATCCTTCTGCTGTGGCTTCCCATCGAGTTCACCACCGGCAAGGAGCTGATTCCGCAGCGCGCCTGGGGGCTCGTCAACATCACGGCGCGGGGCGCGGCGATCACCCTGGGACTCCTGCTGTTCCTGATCTTCCGCGGCCTCAAGGGAATGAAGTACAACCTGCCGCGGGTGCGGCGCGATTTTCTGAACCCCGCGCTGGGATACGCGGCGCTCGTCCCCGTGCTGGCGTTCCTGGGGCTGGCTTTCGGGTTCATGGGCCCATTCCGGGTTCCGGCGGCGCTGACGGCCGGAGGATTCGGGCTGGTCTGGCTGCGGATTCTGGCGGGCGTTGCGATTCCCGAGGAGCTGCTTTTCCGCGCGTTGATCCAGAACTGGATCATGCGCAATTTCGGGTTCCGCTACGCGTCGCTGGCCGCCGCGGCGCTGGTGTTCGGCGCGGCGCACCTGGACAACCCGCCGGGACCGCTGCCGAACTGGCACTACATGATTCTGGCGTCGATCGCGGGTTTCGTGTTCGGGCTGGTGTACTGGAAATCGTCGTCGATCCTCTCGTCGGCGGGACTGCACGCGCTGGTGAATGCGACGCGGCATGTGTTTTTCGGGTGACTTAAGGCCTCGCGCCAGATTTCCGTTGAAATGACGCACAAAGACACAAAGGACACAAAGACGCAAAGGAAAACCCTAGAGTTTGCGCGCCGGGCCTCGCGATGGGGGTCTGCGGCTTTGCGGATGGAATAATTGTATGCTTCTCGCAAAGACGCAAAGCCGCAAAGAAAAGGAAATGTTTTCTTTGTGTCTTTGTGTACTTTGTGTCTTTGTGCGAAACAGACCGATCGAGGCCGCGTAGATGATCGCGCTCCGCAACAAGTACGATCTCGCGCCGCTGGCTGAAGCGCTGGGGATGTTCACGCTGATCATGCTTTACATCTGGCGGCTGCGGCTGGAGCATCCGTGGTTGTGGCTGCTGATGCTGGGGATGATGATCGGCTCGCACGTGGCGCGGGGCGAGCGGGCCGGCTGGCTGGGCTTCGGTTGGAGGAGCTTCCGCGCCGCTCTCGCGCCGGTGATCCTGTGGGTATTCGCGATCTCGGGCGTGCTGCTGCTCGCGGGATCGGCGTTGGGCACCATACGCCGGATCACGGCGGAGCAGGCGGCGGCGAACATCGCCGGATACATCGCGTGGGGGCTGGTCCAGCAATATGTGCTGAACGGCTATTTCCTCAACCGCACCTTGGAGTTCACCGGCAATCCGCGGAGCCGGCTGGTTTCGCTCCTGCCGGCGCTGCTGTTCTCGGCCGCGCACGCGCCGAACTGGTTTTTAATGCCGGTGACGCTCGCGGGCGGCTTCGCGTGCACGCTGGTGTACAGAAGGCACCGGAGCCTCTATGCGCTCGCGCTCGCGCACGGCATCGTGGGATTCAGCCTGCTGCTGGTTGTGCCCGATTCGATCAGCGCCCATTTCCTGGTCGGCCCGCGGTATCTGCTGGACCGCTACGGAACTTATCCGGAGCTGCTGCTGTAGCCTTGCGCGCCGAGGCCGGAAGCAGCACGCGGAACGTGCTGCCCTGGCCGGGCACGCTCTCCACCTGCATCGCGCCATGATGGCCGCGCACGATGCCCAGCACGGCGGCCAGCCCCAAGCCGCGCCCGGTGAACTTCGTGCTGAAGAACGGGTCGAAGATGCGCGTCCTGATGTCGGGGGGGATGCCGGCGCCGTTGTCGCGAACCTCGAGCGAGACGTACCGGCCTCGTTCGATCCGGCCCTCGGCGGCGAAATCCTCGGGCGGCGCTTCCGCGAAATCGTGGACGGAAGTGGCGAGGGTCACGGCGCCGGACCTTCCGGGCGGTATCGACTCGGCGGCGTTCATGACCAGGTCCACGATGACCTGTTCGATCTGGGTGCGGTCGGCGCTGACAGGCGGTAATCCGGCGGCGAGATCGAACTCGAGCCCGGCGTGGGGGGCGAGCGAGGCTTTGAGCAACTCGCCGGTCTGCCGCGCCAGTTCCGAAAGATCGAGCTGTTCGATGACGAAGCGGCTGTTTCCGGAGTAGGCGAGCATCCGCATGGTGAGGTGCGCCGCGCGCTCGGCCGCTTGCGATACCTCTTCGAGCAGCGGCCGCCAGCGGCTCCGCTCCGGCAGGTCTTCGAGCGCGAGATTCACGTTTCCGATGATGCCGGTGAGCAGATTGTTGAAGTCGTGCGCCACTCCGCCCGCCAGCGTCGAGAGGCTCTCGAGTTTCTGCGCGCGCCACACGCGCTCTTCCAGGCGGCGCTTTTCCGTGATGTCGCGCTCGATCACGGAAACGCCGGCGATGGCGCCCGTGTTGTCGCGAATCGGCGAGATCGTGAGCGAGACGAGGATATCCCGCCCGTCGCGGCGGACGCGCACGCCTTCGCGGTTCACGATGCGCTCTCCCCGCCTCACGGACTCGAGCAGGTCCGCGGCTTCGCCCGCGCGGTCCGGCGGCAGCAGTATCGACACGGGCCGGCCCAGAACCTGCTCGCGCGAGTATCCGTAGATCCGCTCGGCGCCGGCGTTCCAGGTGAGGATGGTTCCGTCGAGCGCCAGGCCGAGAATCGCGTCGTCGGAATTCGAGACGATCGCGGCCAGGCGCGCCAGCGCGCTTTCGGCCCGCTTGTGCTCCTCATTCAGCCAACTGATGCCGGCGCCGACCATCAGAAACAGGCCGAGTTGCAGCAACTGAAGCACGTCGGGCACGGCGGCGCCGCGATCCAGGAAGAGGAATGTGCCCGCGAGGCCGCCCAGCACCGTGGCCAGCAAGCCAGGCTTGAAGCCGCCGTACCATCCGCTGAGCATCACCGCAAGCGTGAAGAGCAGGAACGCCGAGCGGCTTCCCAGCACTCCTTCCAGCGGCGCCCGGCAGAGGACGGCGACGCCCACCGCAAGGACGGCCACGCCGTAGCGGAGAAGCGATTGGCGCGGGGTGAGCTGCGTGCGGGAGACTGCGGAGACTCGAGCCCTTTCGGGCCAGTGGACAATCATCGAACTTACTGCTACATGGTCCAGGATAGCCTATCTGCCGCCGGGTGGCGATCCAAAACGCCGGTTCGCTCCGGCGGCGAGCAGAAAAAGGGCTGGACCCGGGTCCCGCTCGCGGAGGAGAAGAACCGCAAGCGCTTCGAGCCCAGCCGGCAAGCTCGTGCCCTGTGCGCGGGCACGGGACTCGCACTCCCCTGCCTTTCACTCGATGTCCTTAGAATACAGAGGAGTTAGGGTAATTGAAATCACGTTCATAGGGTAGAATAAAAAGCGAATATCATAGGCTACCGTCCTTTGCGCCCGTTGCTCCCTCGTTGACCTGATTCCGGATCGGCGCCGTACGCGCGATCCTGAATCGACAGTTGCCCTGGCCAGGACAACCCGCTCGAAGTGGGCGTCGGAGCACCTCGTGCCAGACGCCCACGATCCTGAAATTCTCCCAACCGGTTCGGAATCCGCGTCACAATCTAGCTATGCACTTAGAGGCCGGCAGGGGTTACCGGGCAAAGACGGCGAATGGCGAGTTGATCGCGTTCACGGTTCTCGACAAAGGGGACGGCGAGTGGCTGAGGGTGGATCTGGATTCGGCGGACGGTCCGGAGCCGGATGTCGCGCTCAACACCCGCCTGCTGCTGTGGATCAGTTCGCAACAGCGCGAGGCCGCGGTGTCGCAGGCGGCCGAAGAAGTAATCGAGGCGCTGGAGGAATCCACCGAGGATTCGGCATGAGCGAATAATAAGAACTGGCGGCAATGCGGAGCGAACTCAGCATCGGAATCGCGGGCGCGGGGCGCATGGCGCAGGCGCTGGGCCGGCTGCTTGTGGAGCGCGGGGAACCGGTGGCGGCCGTCGCCAGCCGCGGCGAAAGCGCGGCGCGCGCGGCGGAGTTTATCGGCGGCGGTGTGGAAGCGGTCTCGTACAAGGAACTGCCGCGGCGCGCCGGACGGATCCTGATCGCGGTGGCCGACAGCGCGGTGCCCGCGGTGGCCGAAACGCTGGCCGAGGCAATGGCCGAGGCGGGCCTGAGCGGCGGGGTCGCGCTGCACACATGCGGGACTCTGGGACCCGAGGCGCTCGAGCCGCTGGCGGACCGCGGCGTTTCCTGCGGCACGATCCACCCGCTGCAGACGGTCGCCGCGCCGGGACAGGGCGTGGCGGCGCTGCCCGGCTCCGCCTTCGCCGTCGCCGGCGACACGGAAGCGCTGGCGTGGGCCGAGCGCATCGCCGCGATCCTCGACGGCGAGCCGCTGCGCATCGCGCCCAAATTCCGGCCGGTCTATCACGCGGCCGCCGTGATGGCGAGCAATTATGTTGTTACGCTGCTGGACGCCGCTGTTATCCTAATGGGGGCGGCCGGCATCACGGAGGACCGCGCGCTGCGGGCGATCGCGCCCCTGGCGAAGGCGAGCTTGAACAACGCCGCGGACCTGGGCCCACTCAGAGCGTTGACCGGTCCGATTGAACGGGGCGACTCGGAAACCGTCGCACTCCATTTGAATGCGCTCGAAAAGGAGCCCGAATCGGTCCGCGAGCTTTACAGGAGCGCGGGCCTGCACGCGCTGGATCTGGCGAGACGGCGCGGCTTGAACGAGGCTGCGGCCAAGCGGGTGGAAACGGTATTGCGGAAAAGGTGAGGACGATGGCGGAAGCAGTCAGGAAGGTCCGCGTTCCGGATCTGAAGGAAAAGAAGAAACGCGGCGAGAAGATCGCGATGCTTACGGCGTACGACGCCACGATGGCGCGGATTCTGGACCGCGCGGGCATGGACGTGCTGCTGGTGGGCGACTCGCTCGGCATGGTGGTGCTGGGATACGAAACCACGCTGCCGGTAACGCTCGAAACCATGATCCATCACACGGCGGCGGTGGCCCGCGGCGCGTCGCGGGCGCTGGTCGTGGCGGACATGCCGTTCCTCAGCTTTCAGGTGAGCGTGGCCGAGGCCGTGCGCAACGCGGGGCGGCTGCTCAGGGAAGGCGGGGCGGCGGCGGTGAAGATCGAAGGCGGGCAGGCGGTTGTGGACGTGGCGCGGCGTCTGGTGGAGGTGGGCATCCCCGTGATGGGGCATCTGGGGCTGCTGCCGCAATCGGTGCACCAACTGGGCGGGTATCGTCAACAGGCGCGGGCCGCCGACGATGCGGCGCGCCTCATCGACGACGCGCGCGCGCTGCAGCACGCGGGCGCGTTCTCGATCGTGCTCGAATCCATTCCCGCGGAGGTGGCGCGGCAGGTAACGGCGACGCTCGATATTCCGACCATCGGCATCGGCGCCGGGCCGCATTGCGACGGGCAGGTGCTGGTGAGCTACGACGCGTTCGGGTTCCTGGAAGAGGGCGTGCCATCGTTCGTCAAGCAGTACGCGAAGGTGGGCGAGACGATCGCGGCCGCGGCGCGCGCGTACGCCGAGGAAGTCCGCGAGGGCAGGTTCCCGGCGCGCGAGGATGCCGCGGCGGCGCCGAGGGCGCACCGGCGATGAGCATCGAGGTGCTGCGGACCATCCGCGAGGTGCGGGAGCGCGTAGCCGCGCGCCGGCGCGCGGGCGACGTCATCGGCCTGGCGCCCACCATGGGGGCGCTTCACGAGGGGCACGGCAGCCTGATGGAGCATGCGCGGCGCGAATGCGACTGCGTGGTGGCCAGCATCTTCGTCAATCCGATTCAGTTCAACCAGCAGGAAGATTACGACCGCTATCCGCGCACGCTCGCCGCCGACGTCGCGTTTTGCGAGGCGCGCGGCGTGGACCTGGTCTTCGCGCCTTCGGTCGAAGAGATGTATCCGCGCCCGCTGCGCGCGTTCGTCGATGTCGAGCGCCTGAGCGAGCATCTCTGCGGCGCATTCCGCCCCGGCCACTTCCGCGGCGTGGCCACGGTGGTGATGAAGCTGTTCCAGATTGTTCAGCCCGACCGCGCGTACTTCGGCGAGAAGGACGCGCAGCAGCTTGCGGTGATCCGCCGCATGGTGGACGATCTGAATCTGCCGGTGACGATCGTGGGCGTTCCGATCGTGCGGGAGCCCAGCGGGCTGGCGATGAGCTCGCGCAACCAGCGTCTGAGCGCGGAAGAGCGGACGATCGCGGCGGCGCTCTACCGCGGCCTCGAGTGCGCCGCATCGCTGATCGGCGCGGGCGCGCGCGATGCGGGCGAGGTGAAGGGCCGGGCGCTCGCGATGCTCGCGAGCGAGCCGCGGATCCGCGTCGAGTATTTCGAGATCGTCGATCCCGAGGAGATGCAGCCGGTCGGAGAAATCGCCGGGCCGGTGCGGATCGCGGCGGCGATCTGGGTGGGCTCGACGCGGCTGATCGACAATGTCCTTGCCGCTCCGGAGGCTCCTGCCGGCCACCCGTCTCAGTAATTCGTGGCTAAAACGTGATCTGCGAGTTTGCTTCGTACTTGCGGTAATTGCGGAAATCGATGGTATTGCGGCTGCAGTCGCTGGTGCCGCGCTGGCAGGCAAGGCTTTCGGCGTGCGACGGCAGCAGGAACTCGCCCTCGCCGATGCGCACATACGCGTAATCGATCGCCGATTCCACCGTATCGAGCGGGAACTCGCCCGGCAGCGCTTTGGCCTGCATCTCGATCCGCAGAACGTGGCCGGTCTGCGGGTCGATCCACACCGAGCCGTGATAGGCGGGCAGGATGGACTGCGAAGCGACGGATACCTGCCAGTGCGAGTTCGCGCGGGCGACGTCGAAATCGTAGACGCGCGCATCGAAGCCGCCGGCGCTCGAATACCTGCTGAAGTGGAACTCGGCGCCGGTCGCGAACAGGTCGCGCAGCACGGTGCCGAACTCGCCGGTGGACCAGGAGCCGTTCAACTGATCGAGCTGCTTGTGGACGGGCTTGCCGTCGATCTGCACGTTGCCGTACTTCTCGGCGCCGTCCTCGTACACCACATCGGTCGAGACCACGTCCTGCGCCTTCCAGTTGGCCGGTTGCGACTGGCTGACGTAACGGGTCATGAATTCGCGGCAGATGTAGTTCGGCAGCTTCCGCGAGAACGATACGGCGGCAGCGCGCGCTTTCTCGATGGTGGGGTCGGCGTTCGGGGAAGCCGCAGCAGGCATTCGCGGCGGCTCGACGGCCGCGGTGTCCACATCATCGGAAGCCGAGCCCCCGTTGGCCGGTTTTCCGCGACGCAGCGCAGGCGGATGGAGGTCGGGGTTGTCGCGGACGACCGTGGCCGGCGCGTCGCCGGCCGTGTCTGCCGGCTCTGCCGGCGTCGCAGCCGCTGGCTTTTCGAAATAGACGTTGCGGGCGTACAGATAGCCCTGGTCGTCCTGCGATGCTTCGACGGAAACCTGGTCGCCCGGGTGGAGATCCGAGGCCTGAATTTCGCGGGAATCTTTATAGAATCGGGTCTGGGCCGATCGCTTGCAATTGAGCACGCGGCCGTCCGAGGCCTCGATGACCACGGCGTTGTCGTCTATCTTCTTGATCGTGCCCGAGGTGCGGGTGAGCTTATCGGAAGCAGCCGGCGCGTCCTGCTTCGGGTTGCGAGACAGGCGCGGCGGGCCGTCGTTCCCCCGGCGCTGCCCGGGATAACCGGGATACTGGCCGGGGAAGCCGATTTGAGCCCAGACCGGCGTGCCGGCCGCCACGGCCAGAAGCAACACGGCGAGTCGCATTTGCTGAGTACGATGCGCGCCGGAGGCGGGAAGTTACTTTGGATCGGGGGCGGGGTACGGTATGGTGGGTGTGTAATGTTTCGACAGATCGCGCTGGTTCTGCGCCTGTACGTGCAGCCTGCCCGGGCCATGAGCGACATTCTGGACCGCGGGAGCCTGCTGTTCGCCAGCCTGGCCGTGCTCGCCGTCACGCTGTTGCTGGAGTTCAGCCTGGCCGCGGCCGGCTTGATCCTTCCGTTCCGGTTCTTCACGCCGCTCTTGGTGCTGGCGGCGATCTACGTCCCCGGCACTCTGCTCGTCACGAACCTGATTGCGCGCCTGGGCGGCATGGGCACGGTCTTCGAGCGCGACTATTCGCCGCTGCTCACCTCGACGGCGATGGCCTGGACCGCCGTCAACCTGGCGCTCGCGGTTGCGGCCTGGGTGCTTCCGCTCTACACTCTCGCCTCGGTGTTCCTGCTGGCGCTCGCCTATTTCGTGGTGCTGATGTTCTTCGCCATCCGCACGATTTTCGGCACGGGGAGCGGGATGGCGGCGGGCGCGGTCGCGCTGTCCTGGATTCCGCTGGTCGTGGCCGCGTTCTTCTGGGGGCCGCTGAGCTTCGTCCTCGGCTGGCTGGCGTCGCCGTTCTTCCTGCTGTTCGCGTGGTTCTACCTGGGCTCCGAGCTCACCAAACTCGGGTCGGGCATGCGGCAGCGGCAGCATTTCCGGCGGATGCTCGAAATCTCGGCGCTGAACCCGCACGACGCGGACGCGCAGTATCAGCTCGGCCTCATCTACCAGCAGCGCCGGAACTACGCGGCAGCGATCGAGCGTTTCAAGAAAGCCGTGGCCATCGACCCGCGCGAGGTGGATGCGCATTTCCAGTTGGGCCGAATCGCGCGCATGCAGGGCCGGTTGGAGGACGCGCTCGAGCACTTCCAGGCGGTCCTCGATATCGACGACACGCACAGCTCGAGCGAGATCCTTCGCGAGATCGGCGCGATGTACCTCGACGCGCGCCATTATGAGGACGCGCGGCGCGAGCTGGCGCCATACGTCGAGCGGCGGCCGTACGACCCCGAGGGTCTCTACTACTACGGGCAGGCGCTCGAGGGCACGGGCGACGCGGCCGGCGCGCGCGCCGCTTACAAGCGCGCGATCGAGGCGGCGCGCACGGCCCCGAGGTATCGCCGGCGCGAGGTGGCCAAATGGAGCCGCCTGGCGCACAAGCAGGCCCGCAAGCTGGCGGCGTGAACTCTACCGGAACCAGTGATAGCCGATCGTCAGTTGAATGCCGTTGAAGGCCGGGTTCTTGTTGCCGAGATTTGCGTTGGACAGGTGCCAGTAGCGCAGGCCGAGCGTCATAGCGCGGTCGTCGGCGGTGTAGATGTACACGCCGCCGCCCAACTTCGGTATGAAGTTGAAGGTCGAGGTATCGCCCGGCGGCACGTTGCTGGTGGTGAAGACGCCGCCGCCGGCGGCCTCGAAGAACGGCTGGAAACGCCGCGTGCCGGTCATGGTCCACTTGAGCACGACCGGGTCGAAGCCGCCGCCGTAGACCGTCTGCGTGCCGGTGGTGACGAAGACCGGGATGAGGTCGAATCCGTATTCGAGCGTGCCGCGGATCCAGCCGTGGCCGGACGGGCCGGCGATTACTTTTCCCACCCGCAGTGCAGCCATCGAGATCTGCGCCTCGGCGAACGAGCCGCTATCCTCGCGTCCGATCGCCTCGCCGATCCACACGCCGATATCCCAAGTGCCGTTCCTGCTTATCGGGTGCGGCAGGCTCTGCGCCGCGGCCTCCGCCGGAAGCAGCGCCAGCGCGACCGCCAAGAACCGGCGACAGGATCGCCATTTCCGGTTCCTGGGCTTACGGGGCAGTAAGTCTTCGCACGGGAAATCGGGAAATGAGTATACTGTCACCGGTTTTTCCGCCCGACGAGTGTGTTCTCAAGGAACAGGAACTCGATTCCCGTGCCGAGAAAGGTCTCGATCGCTTCGTGCGGCGTGTTCACGATCGGCTGGCCCTTCACGTTGAAGCTGGTGTTCAGGACCATCTCGCGCCCGGTTGCGGCGCCCACTTCCTTCAGCAGCATGTGGAAGTCGGGGTTGTCGTCGGCCGAGACGGTCTGAACGCGCGCCGAGCCGTCCACGTGCGTAATGGCCGGCAGCGCGCTGCGATGTTCCGGCCGCACGCCGGCGGTCTGGATCATGTAGCGGAAATCGGCGCCGGGCGGCAGGTCGAACCAGTGCTGCGCCTGCTCGATCGAGACCGCCGGCGCGAAGGGCCGGAACGCCTCGCGTTTTTTCACCATGGCGTTGATGCGGTCGCGCATCTCCGGATGGCCCGGATCGGCGAGGATGCTGCGATTGCCGAGCGCGCGCGGGCCGAATTCCATGCGCCCGCGGTGCCACGCGATCACGCGGCCGCCGGCGATCAACTGCGCCGCGGCGGCGCAGGCCTGGCGCGTCGAGGCGAAGCGCGTGGTTTCGATGCGGCCGTCGAAATTCCCGAGCGCCTGCTCGACCTCGCCCGCAGCGCTGGCCGGCCCAAAGAACGGCGCCGGCGAGCGGCGGTTGCAGATCTGCCCGTGAAAGGCGGAGCGGGCCAGCGCCGCGCCCAGCGCCGATCCGTCGTCGCCCGCGGCGGGCTGCACGTAGATGTCGTCGAACACGCCCGATTCCGCCAGTTGCGCGTTCGCGACGCAGTTCAGCGCCACGCCGCCGGCCATCGCCAGCCGGCGCAGCCCCGTCTGCCGCCCGAAGTTTTCCGCGATATGAACGACGGCGCGGTTCAGGCATTGCTGCAGCGCGGCGGCGATATCGCGATGCGCCTGCCGGAGCGGCTCATCCGGCTTGCGCGCGGGCCCCAAACATTCGCTCAGATATTTTCGGGTCGCGCCGTAGTTCTCGCGCTCCTCGCGCGTCACGTTCAGGCGCAGGGCGGGAATGCTGATGCCGCCGTTTTCTTCCAACCGCACCGCGGACTCGAAGAACGCGCAAAAGCGCGACGGATCGCCGTACGGCGCCAGGCCCATGATCTTGTACTCGTCCGAGTTGAAATCGAAGCCCAGGTACAGCGTGAGGACCGAGTAGAAGATGCCGATCGAGTCCTTGGCCGAAAAGTGGCGAATCGGCTTGAGCCGGCCGCCGGCCGCTTCATAGACCGAGCAGCCGTGTGCTTCGCCCATGCCGTCCATAACGATCACCAGGCACTCGTCCCAGCCCGAAGTCAGCCAGGCGCTCGCGGCGTGCGCCTCGTGGTGGCTGACGTGGTGCACGCGATCGTCCGGAAAGCCGGGAAGTTCGCGGTGAACGGCATCGAGCAGCGCCTCGCGCGAGAATACTTCCTCGTACAGCCGCGACGTCAGGGGATCGACCGAGAAGATCTTCCGGTACGGGCGGTAATCGAACGCGTGCGCAATTTCGTCCACGTCACGAATCGAGATGCCGGCTTCTTTCAGGCAGTAGGAGATCGCGCGGATCGGAAACGCGGCGCTGTGCTTCCGGCGGTCGAACCGCTCTTCCGCCGCGGCCGCCACGGTAACGCCGCCGGAGACCAGCGCGGCTGCGGCATCGTGCCCCTGGGAGATGCGGTACTCGCGCTCATCGAGGCCGGGCCAGTGCGTTCTCTTGAAAGACACGGCGTTCGCGAATCCACTAATGCCGATGATATTCATAATGTTTACAGGCGTTACACGGATGCTGCGATGGCGAGAAAGCGCTCGCGCAGCTTGGGCCGGTCGATCTTGCCGTTCGCGTTCAGCGGCAGCTCTTCGAACCGCAGCCAGCGCGAGGGCAGCATGTAGGAGGGCACCAGGTCGCCCAATTTCTCCCGCAGTTCGGCGGGCTCGGCCCCGGTCCCCGGCGCCGCGGTGTAGGCGCAGCAGATCGCCATCCCCTCGAAGCTGTCGCTCGGGATGGCCACCACGGCGCATTCGCGGATTTCCGGCAGCGTGTACAGCGCGGCCTCGATCTCGCCAAGCTCGATGCGGTAGCCGCGGCTCTTGATCTGCGAGTCGGACCGCCCGAGCAGGTACACCAGCCCGTCCTCGCCGAGGCGCGCCAGATCGCCGGTCTTGTACATGCGGCCGCCGTTGCCGTCCTCGAGAAACACGGCTCGCGTCTTCTCGGGGTCGCGCCAGTAGCCGGGACTCAGCCCCGCGCCCTTGATGAACAGGTCGCCGATTTCGCCCGGCGGCAGAGGCCTGAGTTTGTCGTCGAGCACCGCCAGTTCCTCGCCCGCGCACGCTACGCCGATCGGGATCGGCTCGGTCTCGCTTTCCGGGCAGCGCGGCACCGTGTAGTAACTGCTGGCGATGGTGGCTTCCGTCGGCCCGTAAAGATTCGTGAACCGGACCTTGGGCAGGCGCTTCATCCAGTAGATCAGCGTGGGCGTCGGCAGCGCCTCGCCGCACCAGAGCACGCGCTTCAGGTCGGGAAAATCGTCCTGCGCGACGACGTCGAACTGGGCCATGAATTTCAGCACCGAGGGCACAGAAAACCACTGCGTCAGCCGCGAGTTCCGGATGAACTCGGCCAGTTTCTGCGGAAGCAGGCTGGTGGCCGTGGATACAAGGTGCAGTTCCGCGCCCGCCAGGAAAGTGCCGTACATGTCGAAGGTCGAAAGATCGAAATGCAGGGGCGGATGGCACGAGATGCGGTCGGACTCCGTGGCGCCGAAGTACGGGATGGCCCAGCGGAGGAACGCCATTACGTTCTGGTGCGTGATGACGACGCCTTTCGGAACGCCGGTGGAGCCGGATGTGAACAGGATGTGCGCCGCCGCGTCCGGGCTCACGCGAATGCCGGTGGGCGCAGCGGAAACCGCGGCGAGATCGGCCCACCGGAACGCCACCGGAACGCCGGCGGGTTCGGCGGAGCCGGCCTGGTCCAGCCAGCCGATCCGGATCGAATCGCCGATTGCCTTCTCGGATACCATGCGCGCCAGCACCGGCGCGCTTTCGCCGTTCGCGAGGATCGCGCGCGGCTCGCAGGATTCGACGACTTTGCCGAGGCGCGCGGCCGGGCTGTGCGTATCCATCGGCACGTAGATGCAGCCGGCTTTCAGCGTCCCGAGCAGCCCGGCTATGGCGGGCACGGATTTCGGCAGCAGAATGCCGACGCGATCCCCGGGCTCGCAGCCGGCCGCGATCAGCAGACGCGCGATCCGGTTCGTCCAGCTATCGAGCTGCCCGTAGCTGACCCGCTCGCGCCCGGATACCAGGGCGCAGGCTTCCGGGCGTCTTTCAGCTTGCCGGCTTACTGTGTCCTGCAGAAGCATCACGCACCCACCTTCCGGCTTACCCTCGAGAACACGGCCGCGGCGTGCTCGAAATCCTCCTCGCTCGCCGGCACGTCCAGGATCACTAACGAGCAGCCGGCGGAAACATACTTTCCAATCTCGGCCCCGATCTCCGAGTAACTTCCGACAAAGTACGGGCAGTTAGTTTTGTAATTCTCGAACGGCTCCATCCAGTAAGTTTCGCGGGCTCCCCGTTCGGCGGCTGCCAATTTAGAAAGCTGCTTGTGCCACTCCGAATCGGAGGTCTTGGAAGCGAGCTCACGCGTGAGTTTGCCGGCCCGATCGCCGGGAAAGCGTTCGTGCGCCGCCGCCCACGCCTGCTCGTGATCCTGCCGCGCCATGATGCCGACACGGATGCCGTAAGGTCCCGCGATTTGCCGCTGGGGTTGACCCGGCGGTTCGGGGTACATCACCGGAAGCGCGCCCAGTTCCCGCGCGGCGGCAAGCCCGGCCTCGGAGGAGCCGGAAAGCAGCACATACGGCGAGAATTCAGCCGGCAGGGCGGGTTTCAGGCTCAACTGCCGCACCGAGTAATATTCACCCTCGAAGGTCACGGTCGATCCGGTAAGCAGCCGCTGAACGACGGTCGTGTACTCGACCAGCCTTTTGTACCTGCCGTCGTGCGGCGTCTTGTCTCCCAGGGCGGCGAGGTCGTTCATGAAGCCGCCCGCGACCATATTCAGCGCGATTCGCCGCTTGTAAAAAAACGCGAGCGTGGTTACCAGCTTCGCTATGGTAAACGGATGCGTATAGACGGGCTGCACGGCCACCAGCGGCATGAGCGCGCGCGTGTTCGCGGCTACAACCTGCGCCACCAGCCAGGGATCGGCTGTCGCGTTGTCCGTGTAAATCAGGATCCCTTTGTAGCCGGCCTCGTCGGCCCGGCAGGCGATACGGCGGATGTCCTCGAGATAGGCAGCGCCGTCACTCCGCCCGTATATCGGCGGCGCCGTGGTGAAGAGCTCAACATTCATAACGCCTCGTCTGTTCCGGCGCGCCGTCCGCTCACTGAAAGCGAAAGCACCACTCGCCTTCCAACTTGGAGAGGAGAGCGTCGCCCTTTGTCAAAGCTTCCAGCAGATCGGGCCTGCTGGAACGCACCAGCACCCATTCGGGACCGCATTGCAGAATGCAGCGTCTGTCCGAAAACGCCTGCATCATCCCAGGCTCCATGCGGCCGCTCACCACAGCTACTCCTTGCGCCCCGGCGTCTTCGAACAGGCGGTCCAGCACCTGCTTCTCGAACCCGGGATTCGCATACAACTGCAGAACTTCACCCGCTCCGCCGCGAGTCGCGAGGCAGACGTACCATCCGGCGATCTGGCCCGCGTCCGTCCTCAACAGCTTGCTTACCGGGACGGCCGACGGCCTCAGAGCCTTCGCGCGAGAGAGCACCCAATCGAGCGTGCGCTCGTCGTAATCCGGGCGAAGCGAAGTTGCCGCTTCCGCCATGCACCTTGCCAGTTCCTTCGGCGAGGGCTCTTCCTCGATGAACTCCACTGTCCTGTTACGGGTCAGCATTGATAAGACCGGCGCGGCGGCGGCGTCCAGCGCGCGCGCGAACGGGGCCGCCATACGGGGTACGAAGCGAGGGACGCGGCTGAAGCCCATCACGGCGCGGCGCGCCGCCTCGCACGGCCTCAGCGGATAATGCCAGTGCATGCTGTAGAGCGGCAGCGCCGATCCGCCGAACGCTTCCCAGAGCCCGCGGCTCTGCACATTGCCCTCGTCGCCGATCGTGACCTCCTGCGGCCCGGCGAACAGCGCCCGCAGCAGCTTCAAGCCGGCAAAGCCGCGCCGGGGCGGATCCACGATGAACTGCGTCCCGATGCGGACGCGTATCCGCTCGCCTTTGAATAACATCGGCCGGATGACGCTGCCGAGGAAGCCGCTGATCGTTCCATCATTCTCTTCGTACACCAGGGCAGCGCTGCCGTCGGTGTTCCACGGATTATTCAGGAAAACTTCGGAGAAGTAAGTGCGGTACTTGCTGACCAGTTCCGGAGTTACTGCCCCGGAGATACCGAAACCCCTGCGATGAAGGTCGCCTACCTGCTCGATATCGCTTTCCGTAAACGGCCGAACCTGACTTACTTCGATCGGTGATTTCATGCCGCCTCGCTGACCTGCGGCTCAAAAGCCGGCTGTGGCGTCGCCTGGCGCGTCCCCGCTCTTGCGACGCGCCGCTACGGTTTCCGCGATCTTCGCCAGCGTGGCCATCGACTCCGCTTCGATCTCCTGTATCGGCAACTCGATCCCGAAGCGCTCTTCGAGAGCCAGCACCAGTTGCACCAGGGTCATCGAATCCAGCGCGCCGGTCTCGAACAGGTCGGTGGTGTCGGATTCGACGCGGATGGAAAGCTTCTCCGCAAGCACCGCCTCCACTTGTCCGGTGAGCTGCTCGAGTTCGTCGGGGCTCAGTTTTCCGTTGGCGGCCCCGTTTTCGCGCATGCACTCGGCGGTCAATCTGGCGATGCGTGCGACGGAGCAGGGCGCATCCAGGACCAGTTCCTCGATAGGAACGCGAACGCGGAAGCGCTTATCGAGCGCGGCGGCGAGCCGGACGATGGCTACGGAGTCCAGGATGCCTCGTTGTACCAGGTCCGTATCGACGTCCACGGGCCCAATGCGTATAGAAAGCTCGTCGAGAAAGAGTGATTGAATTTCCTGCACTAAATCCGGAGCTATCTGCATTCGGGAACCGGTTGATCCTGAAGGCTGGGCCACAGCATCTCCCCCTCTCTGCACTTTCTCCGGCACAGGCGATCCGATCTGTCGTTTGCTCCCAGACGACGACAGAATTAGCGTTATTCACTCAGGGAAGCTGAACAGGAAGTAAAAGATGAGAATATGTCGCTATTGCTTCCCAGTCGCAACCGCACCGCCCGCCCCAAATTCACGCTTTCTGGAACTACTAAAAATGATTGCAGAATCAGTGACCTCTGTCAACCTGGCAAATGTACAGTAAGTCCTGGAAGAATACCCTGAATTCCGGTTCTTATCAACGCCGGCAGCCGCCCGCAACGGCGCGAGACGGTTCCCACCCGCCGCCCTGGATTCCGGGCTGCCGCGGGGCGTTAGTGCGGGCCCCCGATTTCGTGCCGCTCGGATGCGGGCTTGACCGCCGGTGTATCCTATGCCGTATGAGAAAGCTCCTCGTTTTCACTCTCGCCTTATGCCCCCTGCTCCTCGCGCAGGAAGTCATCGATCAGAATACGAATTGGAAGATTCGCCGCGAAGAGAACGAACATTCGCAGGTGATGCGCACGGCGCACGTGCTCACGGACCGTTACGGGCCGCGGCTGACGGGCTCGCCCAATTACGAAGCTGCGGCGAAGTGGGCCGTGGCGCAGTTGACCGAATGGGGCCTGAAGAACGCGCACCTGGAGGCCTGGGATTTCGGCCACCCGGGTTGGACCAATGAGCGCGCCTGGGGCGTAATGACCGCGCCGGTCACGCGCAATCTCAGCTTCGAAGTGCTGGCCTGGACGCCGTCCACCAACGGCGTCGCAGCCGGTCCGGCCGTCCAACTGATCCCGCCGCAGTCGCCGACCAAAGACGAGCTGACGGCGTGGCTGGACGCGAATGCGTCGAAGGTGCGCGGCAAGGTTGTGCTGGTGGGCAAGGCTGCGGTGATCCCGGTCAGCTTCAACCCGGTCAACAAGCGCTCCGACGATGCCGAGTTGCGCGCACGCTACGACAGCCCGAACCCGTCCCCCATGGGGCCTCCGCGGCAGGCGCCTGCGGCGCAACCGCGCCCCGGAGCGCTGCCGGCGAACGAGGTGGCGCGCATGATCGACGAGTGGCTGGTGGCGAACGGCGCGCTGGTGCGTGTCAACGATTCCGGGATGGGCTACGGCCACATCCGCGCGTTCCAGAACCGCACCTACGACATCACGAAGGCCGTTCCGACCGTTGTCCTCCGCAACGAGGACTTCGGGCGCATCGAACGCCTGCTGGCGGACAAGGAAAACGTGCAACTCGAATTCAACATCGTCAACCACACGTATCCCGACGGCAAGACCAGCTACAACGTGGTGGCGGAAATTCCCGGCGCCGAGAAGCCGGACGAGGTGGTAATGCTCGGCGGGCATCTGGATTCCTGGCACGCCGCGACCGGCGCGACCGACGACGCCTCCGGTTGCGCGGTGATGATGGAAGCCGTGCGGCTGATCCAGACGCTGGGGCTCAAGCCGCGGCGCACCGTGCGCATCGCGCTGTGGGCCGCCGAGGAGCAGGGCCTGCTCGGCTCGCAGGCCTATGTCAAGGAGCACTTCGGGACTTTCGAGGAACAGAAGCCGGACTACTCGAAATTCGTGGCGTACTTCAACGTCGATTCGGGAACCGGACGGCTCCGCGGCGCCAACATTTTCGGGCCGCCGGAGGCCGCGGCCGTGCTGCGTGAGGCGCTCGCGCCGTTCCAGGATCTGGGCGTCGTCGGCGCCGCGGCCTCCCGCACGCGAAGCCTGGGCGGCACCGACAGCACTTCGTTCAATGTGGCCGGGCTGGCCGGCATCAGCCTGGGGCAGGACCCGATCGAGTACTTCAACGACACCTGGCATACGAACCTCGACACCTACGAACGATTGGTGCCGGGGGACCTGGCACAGGCCAGCACCGTCGTAGCCGCCGCAGTCTGGCACCTGGCCAACCGCGAGCAGCCGCTGCCGCGCTTCACCAAGGAGCAGATGCCCGCGCCGCCGAAAGCGCCCGAAGCCGCCAAGCCCGCGGCCGCATCGAAATAAGAACTTCGAGCAGGTAAGGTGGGGCAGGCGGTTTCGCCTGCCCTAAATTATTCTTACTCGCGAATACTTATTCCCGCTACTTTATTCCCACTTACGAATAACTATACTGGCCACTTACAGTGTATGCTGTGGCCATGCCCATCTCCACAGCTTCACTCCCGCTCACGATCGATAATCCCACACAGTTACCCGAATCTTTCGGTGTAGAACAACTGGAAAAGATGCCGCTGCCGCGCGCGGTCCTGATGTGCCCGCCGGATTACTTCGACATTGTGGACGTAAAAAACCCGTTCATGGTGGGACAGCAGGGCAAAGCCGATTTACGCCTGGCGCGCAAGCAATGGGAAGCCGTGAAGCGCGCGTTCGAGGAAGCGGGCATTGAAGTGAAGACGATTCCGCCGGTGGAAGGGTGCGAGGACATGGTGTTCTGCGCGAATCCGATTTTCGCCGGGCTCGACCAGAATGACCGCCGCGTGTGCGTGCTGAGTCACATGCGGTATCCATCCAGGCGCAGGGAGGTTCCGGCGCACGCCGAATGGTTCGCTCAGAACGGCTACCGCGTGGTTTCGATCGGCGAGCCCTCGTGGCTGTTCGAAGGCAGTGGCGACGCGCTCTGGCATCCGGGGCGACGGCTGATCTGGGGCGGCTACGGGCCGCGCACGAATCGCGAGATCTATCCGAAGCTGGCGGAGACGTTCGGCGCGCCGGTCGTGATGCTGGAGTTGAAGACGGACCTGTTCTATCACCTGGACACCTGCCTCGCGCTGGTGGACGAAAACACCGCCGTGGTGCATCCGCCCGCGCTCACCGCGGACGGCATGGCGCTCGTGCGGCGCTTGTTCCGGCGCGTGATCGAAGCCGACGCGCACGAGGCTGCCGCGATCACCGCATGCAACGGCGCGGCGTTCCTCGGAAAACGCTACGTGGTGCAGCAGGGCGCCCGCAAGGTGACCGGCGTTCTGAGAGAACTCGGGATTGAGGTGACCGAGGTAGACACGTCCGAGTTCATCAAATCGGGCGGAAGCGTATTCTGCATGAAGATGTATCTGTTCTAAGTGACTGCCGGCGATGAGAGGAGAGTAAATGGCGATTAGAGTTCTCATTATGGGAGCCGCAGGACGCGATTTCCATAATTTCAATACTTACTATCGAAACAATAAAGCTTACGAAGTGGTGGCGTTCACCGCCACGCAGATCCCGAACATCGACGGGCGCAGCTATCCGCCCCAGCTCGCGGGACCGATGTACCCGAAAGGCATTCCGATCTATCCGGAAAGCGAGCTCTTGAAGCTGATCGGCGAGCTGAAGGTCGATGAGGTCGTATTCGCGTACAGCGACGTGGCGCATGAATGCCTCATGCACAAGGCCTCCGCGGTGCGCGCCGCCGGAGCCGATTTCCGGCTGATGGGACCCGCGCACACGCAGGTCCGCTCGACGAAGCCCGTGGTTTCGATCGGCGCCGTCCGCACCGGAGCCGGGAAGAGCCCGGCCAGCCGCCGCGTTGCCGCCGCGCTCCAGGAACTCGGCTACAAAGTTGTCGCGATCCGGCATCCCATGCCTTATGGCGATCTCGCCAAACAGGCCGTGCAGCGCTTCGCCACCATGGAGGACATGGACCGACACGAGTGCACCATCGAAGAACGCGAGGAGTATGAGCCGCACATCGTCCGCGGCGTGGTGCTCTACGCCGGCGTCGATTATGAAGCGATTCTGCGGGAGGCCGAGAAGGAAGCCGACATCATTCTGTGGGACGGCGGCAACAACGATTTCCCGTTCTATAAGTCCGATCTGCAGATCGTCATCGCCGATCCGCACCGCCCGGGCCACGAGGTGATGTACGATCCCGGCGAGACCAACGTCCGCATGGCCGACGTCGTGGTCATCAACAAGGTGGACACCGCGACGCCGGAAGCGGTCGCGACCGTGCGCAAGAACGTGTACGACATCAACAAGAAGGCGCTGGTGATCGAGGCGGCTGCGCCGATCATGGTAGAGGATCCGGCCGCAATCCGCGGCAAGCGCGTGCTCGTCATCGAGGACGGCCCCACGCTGACGCATGGCGAGATGGCCTACGGCGCGGGTTTCGTCGCGGCGAGGCGCTTCGGCGGCGAGATTGTCGATCCGCACCGCTACGCGGTCGGAAGCATCGCGGCGACTTACGAGAAGTACAAGACCACCGGCCCGGTGCTGCCGGCGATGGGCTACGGCAACGGGCAGGTGAAGGACCTCGAAGCGACCATCGCGGCGACCCCGTGCGACCTGGTGCTGATCGCGACGCCGATCGATCTGCGGCGCGTGGTCAAGTTCACCCAGCCGTCGCAGCGCGTGCGCTACGAACTGCAGGAGATCGGGCAGCCGACGCTGCTCGATGTGCTCAGGAACAAGTTCGGGCAGAAGCAGCGCGTCGCGGCCGCGCAGCACAAGTAACAGCGCTCAGGCGGCCGCCATCGCCCTGCGCGCGAGCGCAACGGCGCCGGCGGCCGTCTCCGCGTAACCGTCCGCCCCAATCTCGTCCGCATACTTCTGCGTCACCGGCGCGCCGCCGATCAGCACCTTCACCGAGCGCCGGATCCCAAGCGCCTCCAGCGCCTCGATCGTCGACCGCATCGAGGGCATCGTCACCGTCAGAAGCGCGGAGATGCAGATGAGATCCGCGCGCTCGGCCTTCGCGGTCTCGGCGAATCTCTCCGGCGTCACGTCGGCGCCGAGGTCCACGATTTTGAAGCCCGCGCCTTCGAGCATCGAAGCGACGAGGTTCTTTCCGATGTCGTGCAGGTCGCCTTTGGCCGTGCCGATCACCACCTTGCCCGCGGGTTGCGCGCCCTGCTCCGCCAGGTGCGGGCGCAGCAATTCGAGCCCCGCCTTCATCGCGCGCGCCGAGAGCAGCAACTCCGGAACGAAGTACTCCTCGCATTCGAACCGCCGCCCCGTTTCGTCCATCGCCGGAATCATGTAATTCTGGATCAATTCCAGCGCGGGCGAGCCCGCCTCGAGCGCCTGCCGCGTGATTGCGACCGCGGTGTTCCGGTCGCCGTTTACGATCGCGTCGTATAGGTCCTGATAGTTTGCCATCGCCGTGTTCACAACAGTCTACATCAACGCAGGGAAAGGCATGGCGTTTACGAACGCGTCCTGAAAGCCGGGCTCCGAGGCGAGACCGATGTGCTCGATCGGCGCTTCGATACGCAGTTCCGGCGAGAGCAGCATCATTTTCGCGCCGCGCAGCGCGGTGTTGCCCGCCGTTTCGACGCGGCAGGGCGGAATTTCGAGCAGGCCGACGCGGATCGCGCTCTCGATGCGCACATAGTTGCCGAACGCGCCGGCGAGATGAACGACGGCGATGTCGTCGAGGTTCGCGCCCCAGCGCGCCGCCAGCAGCCGGAGCCCCGAGGCGATGGCCGCCTTAGCGAGTTGTAGCCGGCGGATATCGGATTGGGCGAGCGCCACGGAGCCGGCGACGGCGAACTCGCGCGCGCCGTTCGCCAGGCGCCCATTCGGCAAGATGGCGCCGGTGTCGAGGCCCGCGGCCACCGCATCGACAAGCCCGCTCCCGCACAGCCCCCGCGGCGCCGCGTTGCCGATCACGTGCGCTTCGAGCCTGCCGTCGCGAACGAATACGTGCGACACCGCGCCCGCGGCGGCTCGCATGCCCATGCGGATCGTGCCCGCTTCGAACGCGGGCCCGGCCGCGGTGGACGCGCACAGGATCCGCTCCGAGTTGCCGAGCACGATTTCGCCGTTCGTGCCGAGATCGATCAGCGCGGCCAGCCGCGTGCTCCGCGCGATGCCGGTCGCCGCAATCCCCGCGAGAATGTCCGAGCCGACAAAACCGCCGATGCACGGCAGAAACCGCACGCGCGCCGCGGCGGGGAGCGGCCAGCCAAGCTCCCGCGGCGTAAACGTGCGCTCGCCTCCGTGGCGGAACTCGAACGGCACGTGCGAGAGCGGCTCGACGTCGATGCCGCAGAACAGGTGGTGCATGACGGTGTTGCCGGCAATCACCACTTCGCTCAAATCCGATCGGGCCGAGGCGAGCTCGGCAACCATGCCGCCAACGGCATCGCGAATCATCCTGGTGAGCGCATCGTCCCGCAGCGCAAAGCTCACGCGCGACATCACGTCGGCGCCGCGCGCGCACTGGGGATTCAAGCCGGTGCGCACGCCGAGCACCTCGCCGGTCGCCAGGTCGAGCAGTTGTGCGGCAAGCGTGGTCGTGCCGAGGTCTACCGCAATGCCGGCGCCCTGGCGGCGCGAACCCGCCAGGCGCGCGCCGTCCGCGAGAACCGGCGCGGTCCACTGGCCGACTTCGAGCTTCAGCGGGCCTTCGGCATGCGCGCGGCATGCCAGCCGCCACCCCGCCGCGATTTCGCCGTCCGTGAAGACACACAGGTCTCCGGCGCACGGCGCAAGAGTTCCTTCAAGCACGCGCACGCGGCATCCGCCGCACAACTCCGAACCGCCGCAGGGAAACTCGACGCCGTGCGCTGCGAGCGCCTCCGCGAGCGCGCCGCCGCGCTCGACTTCGAGGCGCACCCCGAGGGGCACAAGTTCGATGGGAACCGCCGCTCTCACCTCCCCGCCGCCTGGTTCATCGCGCTCACCTGCTCTTCGGTGAGCGTCGCTCCCTCCTCCTGATAATCTTCCTCCACATTCACCCGCCACAGATCGAACCGCGCGCCCAGGATGTTGCGCGCCGCGAGGATCGCGGTGAGCATCGAGTGGTCCTGGTTGTTGTAGCGGTGCATGCCGTTGCGTCCGACAAGCTGAAGGTTCCCGATGCCGCCGAGGAATTCGCGCACCGCTTCGAGCCCGCGCTTGTACGTGCCGTCGTAAATGGGATAGGCCTTCCTGATGCGCAGCACCGCGCCATCGAAAACGCGCGCCGGATCGACAAGCCCGAGCCGCCCGATCTCGCTCCTGGCCAGTTCGATCAGCCTGGCGTCCGGCGAATTCCAGAGGTCGTCGCCCTCGAAGCAGAAGTACTCGAGCCCCAGGCAAGTGGTGTCGGGATCGGGCACCATCTCCGGGCTCCAGTTGTTGTAGTTCTGTATGCGGCCGACGCGCACGCCGGGGTCGTGCACGTAAATCCAGTTGTCGGGAAACAGGCCGCTGCCGCGCAGCATCAGCGCCACGGTCAGGAAATCGCGGTAGTGGAAATCGGCGGCGGCACGGCGCAGGTACTCGGGCGGCGCCGGGTCGAGGCGCTCGATCAGGTCGCGGATCGCCATGCTGCTGATGAAGTGTTGGCCGCGCCACGCGCGCCCGCCTGCTTCGAATTCCGTGATGCGCCCCGGTTCCCACCGGATGCGCTCGACCGGCGCCCGCATCTCAACGCGGCAGCCGCGCTCCCGGACGATATCGCACGTCCTCTGCCACATCATCCCCGGCCCGCGCCGCGGATATTCGAATTCGTGGATCAGCGTCTTGATGGCCGCCTGCTTGTCGCCGTTCCGTTTCGGCCGCAGCATGTTCGCAAGGAGCGAGGTCATCGAGAGCCCTTTGATCCGCTGCGCGGCCCATTCGGCTTTGATCTCGCGGCACGGGACGCCCCACACTTTTTCCGTGTAGGTCTCAAAAAAGGTGCGGAACAGCCGCTTGCCGAAGCGGTTCGAGACCCATGCTTCGATGTTCTCTTCGGGCCGCTCCGGGAAGAGCCGCGCGTGCATATAGCTCAGACCGCAGCGGAACGACTCCAGCACGCCCAGGCCTTTGAGCGCGTTCATCGGCTCCAGCGGGTACTGGAAGAATTTCGACCGGTAGTAGATGCGCGAGAGGCGCGGGCGCGTAATGAAATCGGCGCCCAGCACTTCGTGCCACATCTTGTCGACCAGGGCCACTTTTGTGAAGAAACGATGGCCGCCGACATCGAACAGATACCCTTTATATTCGGCGGTGCGCGCTATCCCGCCGACCACGGAGTCGGCCTCGATCACCGCGCTGCGCACGCCGGATTTCGAAAGCTCGTACGCCGCAGTCAGGCCGGCGGGGCCTGCTCCGGCAATGACAACCGGGTATTGCTCGTCCGCATGTGGCTGCATACCTTCAACAGATGGTACACCACTGCGGACCGGCGCCCGGCTCAGCTATTCGAGCACAGGCGCTCGGGTTCGATCTTGAACATCACGCGCTGCTCGCCCGGCTGTGCGTAGGGATACTTATCGACGCCGAGATATTTCTTCGCCAGCTTGTCGATATGAGCGACGGCGCCGTCCTCGGTGACCTCGGCCACACGCCCGCGCACCTCCAGGTAGCGGTACGGATTATCCGGGTCCATGATGGCCAGCGAGACGCGCGGATCGCGGCGCATGTTGCGGTCCTTCACGCGCCCCTTCGCGGTGTTCACGATGAAGTATCTGCCGTCGTAGTCGAACCAGACCGGAGTCACCTGGGGCCGGCCGTCAGGCATGAGCGTGGCGAGATTGGCGAAAGCTCTTTTCTGGAGCAGGTCCTTGAATTTTTCCGGAATCCCCTCAGGCATGCTGCGCTCCTTCCAGGCAGGAATATAGCACGGAGAGGACCGGGGTGGTGCGGGCCCTCCCCAGGCTCTCGACCTCGCTGGCGAGGCCGGCATGCCGCCCACGCCGCTGCGTCCGGCGCATGCCCGCAAATGCAGGTGATGCGAATATTCGAGAAATCGAATATTCTTATGAGGTGCAGTCTGCCCTCCGCGATTACAAGGCGAGTATCTTTCAGGCCCTGGCCCATCCGACCCGCATCGCCATCCTCGAAGTCCTCCGAAACGGTGAACTCTCCGCCCGCGTCCTTCAGGAACGGCTCGGTGTCGAGCAGGCTAACCTCTCGCAACACCTCGGGATTCTGCGCAGCCGGCGTATCGTAACCAACCGCAAGGAAGGCAACCAGGTCTTCTATTCGCTCCAAAGCGAAGTGCTTGTAGAAGTGCTCGATATCATGCGCCGGTATTACCAGGCGAATCTCGCCGAGGCCGTCCAGATGCTCGGCGAGATCGACGCGGAGGCGCCACCCCGCTAGGCAGATTTCCACCCGGCGTTGTTCCGGACTCTTCTTATCAGTAAAGGGAGGCTTTCGTGTTTCCATCCGAAGGCGCGCAACATGGCGCACATTAGCGGTCCACTGACGGCCGGCGTCATCGTCTACCTGGCCGGGGCCGCCGCCGGACTGGCCGGGATGCGTGCCCCGCGCCGTGCCAGGTTCGCCTCGTTCGCCCTCGCTCTCGCCGGCGCGCTCATCGAAATCGGCGCCTCCGTTGCTGCACTCGCGAAAGGCGCTGCGGAAACATGGGCCCTGCCCTTCGGCGTCCCGCTCTTCTCCTGGACCCTGCGCGTCAACCCGCTCTCGGCCTACTTCAACCTCGCGCTCGGCGTGCTTGCCGCCGCCGTTTCCATCTACTCCTTCGGCTACCTGCGCGGAATGGAAGGCCGCCGCAATATCGGAGTCCTAGGCTTCTTCTACAACCTGCTGCTGCTCAGCCTGACTCTCGTCTTCACCGCCGCAAATGCCTTCTTCTTCCTGCTGGCCTGGGAAGTGATGGCGCTCGCCGGTTATTGCCTGGTCAGCTTCGAGCATGAAAAGGAGGAAACGCGCCGCGCGGGAATGCTGTTCCTGATCATGTCGCACGCGGGCACGGGCCTGCTGCTGATCGCGTTCTTACTGCTGGGATCGGCCGCGGGCACGCTCGATTTCGCCGCGTTCCGCGCCGCGGCCTCCGCGCTGCCCCCGTGGGAGCGCGGCACGGTCTTCCTCCTCTTCTTCCTCGGTTTCGGAGTGAAGGCGGGCATCATTCCGATCCACGTCTGGCTGCCCGCCGCCCACCCGGTCGCGCCCAGCAATATCTCCGCGCTGATGTCCGGCATCGTCATCAAGACCGGCATCTACGGCATGGCGCTCGTCTTCTTCGAATTCTTCGACGCCCCGCCGGTCTGGGCCGGCCTCATCGTTATCGCAGCGGGCGTGATCTCGGCGCTGCTTGGCGTCCTCTACGCCTTGATGGAGCACGATCTCAAACGCCTGCTCGCCTATCACAGCATCGAAAACATCGGCATCATATTGATCGGATTCGGCGCGGCGCTCCTCTTCCGCGCCCTCGAGCAGCCCTACCTCGCGGCCATCGCCCTCATCGCGGCCCTCTACCACACGATGAACCACGCGATCTTCAAATCGCTGCTGTTCCTCGGCGCGGGGTCGGTGCTCGACCGCACGCACACCCGGAACATGGAGGAGATGGGCGGCCTCATCCGCCGCATGCCGGTCACCGCGGCGTGCTTCCTCACCGGCGCCATCGCGATCTCCGGGTTGCCGCCGCTCAACGGATTCGTCAGCGAGTGGCTCACCTACCAGGCGCTGCTCGCAGGCTTCGGCAGCACGCAGGCGCTCACGCGCGTGGTCTTCCCCATCGCCGGCGCGATGCTCTCGCTCACCGCCGCGCTTGCCGCGGCCTGCTTCGTGAAGGCTTTCGGCATCTCGTTCCTCGCGCTGCCGCGCAGCGAACATGCGGCCGCGGCGACCGAATCCTGCCGCTCGATGCAGGCCGGCATGGCCATCCTCGCAGCCGCCTGCTTCGTGCTCGGCCTCGGCGCGACCTGGTTCATCCGAATCTTCGATCCGCTTACGACGCAGGCGTTCGGCGTCGAGGCCGGCTCCGCGCTCGTCGCCGGCGGCGGCTGGGCGCTCTCTTCCGGCGCCCCCTCAGGCGGAACCATCTCCACCTCGGGCATCGCCATGATGCTCGTACTGCTCTCCGCAGTACCCGGTCTCTTCTGGCTCGCATGGGGCCGCAGCGCGCGGCGCGCCACCGGACCCACCTGGGACTGCGGCCTCCCCGGCCTCACCGCGGAGAACGAATACACCGCCACCGGCTTCTCCAAACCCATCCGCATGATCTTCGCTGCGCTCTACCGCCCGCGCCGGGAAATTCAGGCCGAATACGAAGTGTCGCCCTATTACCCGAAGGCCATCCACTTCGAGAGCGAGGTCGAATCGGCGTTCGAAAAGCATTTCTACGACCCGCTCCGGGACTGGATTTATCAAATGGCCCGCCGTGCACGCACCCTTCAGGCCGGCAGCATTCACGCTTATCTGGCGTACATTTTTGTGGCGCTGATTGCGCTGCTGCTCTTCGGGGTGCGCGGATGATGGGCGCCTTGCTCGAGACCATCGCCCAGGCGCTGCTGCTGCTCGGAGTGGCTCCGCTCGTCACCGGCTTCATCCGCACCATGAAAGCCCGCCTGCAGATGCGCCGCGGGCCCGGCGTGCTTCAGCCCTACTACGAAATTTACAAGCTGCTGCGCAAAGAGATGGTGATTCCGGACACTGCTTCGTGGTTGTTCCCGGCGACACCGTACGTCCTGTTCCTGTCCACGCTGCTGGCGGGGCTCATGGTTCCGATGGTCTCGGCCGGAACGCCGCTCGGCCTGTTCGGCGGCGTGCTCGCCGTGGTGTACCTGCTCGGCCTCGGCCGCTTCTTCCTCGCGCTCGGGGGGCTCGATACCGGCAGCTCCTTCGGCGGCCTCGGCAGCAGCCGCGAAATGACCATCTCCGCGCTGGCCGAACCCACGCTGATGCTCGCCGTGTTCACCGTCGCGATCGGCGCCGGCTCAACGAGCCTCGCGCAGATGGTGCAAGCCGCGATCGGCCAGCAGTGGCGCTTCCTTGCGCCTTCCCAGATGCTCGCGTTTGCCGCGCTCTTCATCGTGCTGATAGCCGAAACCGGACGCATCCCGGTGGACAATCCCGCCACGCACCTCGAGCTCACCATGATTCACGAGGCCATGATCCTCGAGTACTCCGGCCCGTACCTCGCCTTGATCGAGTGGGCCGCCTCCATCAAGCAGCTCGTGCTGATGACGCTGCTGATCAACGTATTCTGGCCCTTCGGCCTGCCCGCCTCCTGGTCCGGCGCCGGTGCGCTCACCGGGCTCGCCTATCTATCGCTGAAACTCGCGCTGCTGAGCTCGGTCATCGTCGTCGTCGAAACCACGAACGCCAAGATGCGCCTCTTCCGCGTGCCCGAGCTGATGGCCGTCGGCTTCACCCTGGCTGCGCTCGCGCTGGTATCGAGTTTCCTCTTCTAGGGACACTATGGAACTACTTCAGAACCCCGAGTTCGGCAATCGGCTGGTCACGCTGATGGCGGCGCTCGTTCTCGTGCTCGAGATCGCGATGGTCGGCCAGCGGTCGCTCGTCATGAACATCCGTCTGTTCGGCACGCAGTCGTTCTGCCTGGCGCTCATCGCCGGCGCCATCGCCTGGTATGACAGCGCTCCGCACGTCTTCATCGCGGCGGGCATGACGCTGCTCGTCAAAGCGATCGTTGTGCCCGTCCTGCTCGAGCGCCTGCTCGAGCGCATCGGCATCCGCCACGAGATCGAGCCGATTATCAATGTGCCCGCGTCGATCGTCATCTCCGGCGGGCTGACGCTTATCGCCTATTTGGTGAGCCAGTCCTTCTATCACCCGGAAACCGAACCCGGCTCGCTCGGGCACAACACGCTCGCGGTGGCCATTTCCGTTTTTCTGATCGGATTTTTCATGATGATGAATCGCCGCAAGGCGCTCACGCAGGTGGTTGCGCTGCTCACGTTGGAAAACGGCGTTTTCCTCGCCGCCATTTGCCTCACGTACGGCATGCCGCTGATCGTCGAGCTCGGCGTGTTCTTCGACGTGCTCGTCGCGGTCATGGTGCTCGGCATTCTGGTCTACCGGATCCGCGAGACGTTCGAGTCCATGGATGTGAGTAAGATGCGCAGGCTGCAGGGGTAAGGGAACCGTGCTGATTATCTTTCTCATCCTCGTTCCGCTGGCCGCCGGCATCGGCTCCGCGCTTTCACGCGCGCGCCGCGCCATGGAGCAGGCGAACCTCGCCGCTTTCGGCCTCACCTTCGTGCTCGCGCTCGCGCTCGGCGGCCGGGTCCTGAGCGCCGGCCCGGTCTCCATCATGAACGGCTTCCTTTATGCCGACGCCCTCAGCGCCTTGGTCTGCCTGCTCACCGCCTCGGTCGCGCTGGTCTGCGCATTCTACGCCGTCGGCTATCTCCGCGAAGACGAACGCGCCGGCGCCCTCGAAGAGGACGCCCCCTCGAAGCTCCGCAAATATTACACGCTTACGCCGCTCTTTGTGGCCGCGATGATGCTCGTCGCGCTCGCGAACAACCTGGGCGTGATGTGGGTCGCCATCGAGGCCACCACGCTCGCCTCGGTGTTCCTGGTGACCTTCTACGGCAAGGCCACCTCGATCGAGGCCGCCTGGAAATACGCGATTATCGGCGGCGTCGGCCTTTCGATGGCGCTGTTCGGCACGGTGCTGGCCTATTACTCCGGCCACCGGCTCTCCGGCTCGGACACGCTCGCGGGGCTGAACTGGTCCGTGCTCGCCGCGCGCGCCGCGCAACTCGACCCCACCACCATGCGCCTCGCATTTATCCTCGCGCTCCTCGGCTTCGGCACCAAAGCCGGCCTCGCGCCGATGCACACCTGGAAGCCGGACGCCTACAGCGAAGCTCCGATCCCCTCGGCCGCGCTGCTCTCCTCGGCCACTCTCAACTGCGCGCTCTACGGCCTGGTCCGCTTCTATATTCTTGCCAGCCGCTGCCTCGGCCCCGATTTTCCCGGCGGCCTGCTGCTTCTGTTCGGCATGCTGTCCATGGGCATCTCCGTCCCGTTCGTGCTCGTTCAGAAAAATTTCCGCCGCATGCTTGCGTACCACACGATCGACCACGCCGGCATCATGGCCACCGCTCTTGGCATCGGCGGAAAGCTCGGCGCGCTCGCGCTCATGCTCCACATGACGTTCCACACCGTCGCGAAGTCCCTGCTCTTCCTGTGTGCGGGCAACACCTACCAGCACTTCAAGACCGACCTCTTCCGCAACATCAAGGGCGGCATGATCCGCACCATGCCGCTCACCGGAACCGTCTTCCTGCTCGCGATTCTCGCCATCATCGGCATGCCGCCGTTCAGCCTCTTCCAGAGCGAATTTCTGATCGTGCAGGCGGGCTTTGCCGGCGGCCATTATGTGCCCGCCGTGCTCCTGATCCTCTTCGGCGCCGGCATCTTCGCCGGCGCGCTGATGCACGTCGGAGGGCTTGCGCTCGGCCCGGGCGACGAGCCTGCCGCCCAGTTCCATCCGTGGCGCGAGGGCTCGATGCTCGCGCTCGCCGCGGTCCTCGTCATCATCGGATTCTGGCTGCCCGGACCGCTGCTCGATCTGATACGCGGCGCCGCGCGCGTGGTGGCGGGAGGTTAGCCGGATGCAAACGATGGTTCAGAGTATATTCGAGCAGTTCGCGGCCGGCGAACGGACCGAGTTTTCGGTCCGGATCGGGCAGATTCCGGCAATCGCGAAGGCGCTGACGGGAGATCACGGCTTCCGCCTGGTCACGGTATTCGCTGAAGACCGCACGCCCGTCGAGCGCGCGTTCTTCAATTACTACGTCTTCGAGCGCACCGGCTCGCCGCAGTACCTGACTCTTCGCGCGGCGATCCCGGCCGACGACCCTCGCTTTCCCTCGCTCGCGCCCGATTTTCCCGCCGTCAACTGGCAGGAGCGTGAGATCCAGGACTGGTTCGGCATCGAGGCCGTCGGTCACCCCAACCCGCGCCGCGTCGCCCTGCACGACAACTGGCCCGACGTTCATCCTCTCCGCAAGGATTTCCCCATCGACACCGTGCTGCCGCCGTTCGAGGGCGAGCAGCACGTCTACCGGCCCACGCTCGGCGAAGGCGTCTTCCAGGTTCCCGTCGGCCCCGTGCACGCCGGCATCATCGAGCCCGGCCATTTCAACTTCGCCGTCGCCGGCGAGCCTGTGCTCTACCTGCAGCTCCGCATGTTCTACAAGCACAAGGGCACGGAAAAACTGTTCGAGCAGATGCCGGTTCAGAAGGCCGTGTTCCTCGCCGAGTCCATCTCCGGCGACTCCGCCTTCTCCCACGCCACGGCGTTCTCGATGGCCGTCGAACGCGCCGCCGGCATCGAGGTTCCGTTCCGCGCCGAAGTGATGCGCACCATCCTCCTCGAGATGGAGCGCGTCTACAACCACATCGCCGACATCGGCGCCATCGCCATGGACGTCGGCTTCGTCATCGCCAACGCGCACGCGGGCCGCATCCGCGAGATGGTGCTCGGCGCGAACGAGGAGCTTACCGGCAGCCGCCTCCTGCGCGGCATGGCATGCCTCGGCGGCGTCCGCCGCGACTGGACCGGCGGGCAGATGGCCATCCTTCGCGGCGCGCTCTCCAAAGTCGAGCGCGAGTTCGACGAGATGGTCTCGCTCATCCGCGCCTCGGATTCCACGCGCGACCGCCTCGAGCGCACCGGCATCCTGAAGCCCGAGAAAGCCCGCGCCCTCGGCATCGTAGGCCCGGCCGGCCGCGCCTCCGGAGTCGATCTCGACGTCCGCCGCGATCACCCCTACGCCGCCTATTCTCACCTCACCGTGAAGGCGCCGGTCTACCAGGAAGGCGACGTGCTTCGCCGCATGAAGGTGCGTGTCGACGAAGTGAAGGAGTCGATCGCGATGATTCTCGCCGCGGCCGACAATCTCCCGCCCGGGCCCCATCGCGCGGAGGTCCGCACGATTCCGCCGAACCGCTGCGCGCTCGCCGCCGTCGAAGGCTGGCGCGGCGAGATCATTCACTGGGTGCGCACCGGCGAGAACAACCGGCTTGAGCGCTGCAAGGTCAAAGACCCCTCGCTGAACAACTGGCCCGCGCTCGTCGAAGCCATCCAGGGCAACATCATCGCCGATTTTCCGGTGATCAACAAAAGCTTCAACCTGTCTTACTCGGGAACGGACCGCTAGAAATGTTCAAGATTCTAGAAAAGTCGTTGCGCACCGGCGTCGCCACCACGCCATACCCGAAGCCCGGCGCGAAGGTCTCCGCGCGCTTCCGCGGCCGCCCGGTCCCGGACTTCGCAGTATCCGCCGAGGTCTGCCCCACCGGCGCCATTTCCGGCACTGACGTAGATCTGGGCCGCTGCATCTTCTGCGGCGAGTGCGGCCGCATGTCCCAGGATTTCGAGCTGGCTTACCTCGGGCCCCGGGCGCAGAAGGAGATCCATGCCAGGCTGGGCCGCGCGCTTGCGATCCGCGAGGTCGATAGCGGCTCCTGCAACGCCTGCGAAATGGAGATCGCGGCGCTGAACAATCCGGTCTACGACATCGAACGCTTCGGCATCCACTTCGTGGCCTCGCCGCGCCATGCCGACATGCTGCTGGTCACCGGCCCGGTAACGCGCAACATGGAACTCGCCCTCCGCAAGACGTACGACGCCACCTCTGCTCCCAAGCTCGTCGCCGCCGCCGGGGCCTGCGCCATCAGCGGAGGCATCTTCGGCACGAACTACGCCACCCGCGGCGGCGTGGACCAGGTCCTCCCCGTTGACGTCTACATTCCCGGCTGCCCGCCCCGCCCCGAGGCGCTGCTGCACGGGATCCTGCTGGCGCTGCGCAAAAACCGGTGACAGGATACTCGTTCCCCTGTTCGAAGCCGCACCGTCCCGGCCTTCGGGTCCGGTATGCAGGCGGCGGCCCGTGTGCGGCGTCCGCGTTTACGATATAGGTATGTCCGAAGCCAAGCTTGCGCGCGCCGCCGGCTCGACGCTGGTCATCATCGACATTCAGGAACGCCTGGCGGCGGCCATGCCGGCGCGCGAGGCGGTCATCCGCTCCACCGGCATTCTGCTCGAGGCCGCGTCACGGCTCGACGTCCCCGTGCTGGTCACCGAGCAGTATCCCAAGGGCCTCGGTCCCACGGTGGCCGAGGTGGCGCGCAAGCTCCCGGGAAGCGCCATTCGCATCGAGAAAACCTCGTTTTCGGCCTGTGCCGTTCTGCCGCCCACCCGGCCGCAGATCGTGCTCGCCGGAATGGAAGCGCACGTCTGCGTGCTGCAAACGGCGCTCGAGTTGGCGGCTGCGGGACGCGAGGTGTTTGTCGTGGAAGATGCGGTCTGCTCCCGCTCGGAGGCCAACTGCGCTAACGCGCTGGCGCGTTTGCGGGCAGCCGGTGTTACTGTGACGAACGCCGAATCGGTGCTCTTCGAGTGGCTGCGGGATGCAGCGCACGAGCACTTCCGGCTCCTTTCCAGGCTGGTTCGATAACGCTGTAGTAATCTGGGTTGGACACATGCCCCTCGATCTTACGCACGAGCGGCGCGGGGTGGGATGACGGCGCCGGCGATTGCCAGGAAATCGCGCCGCCGAAAACGATCTTCCCGCGCCCGCCGGAGGTTCCCCACATCAGGTCCGGCCGGAATTGTTGCCGGCTTCGCGCTCGCCGCCCTGGTTGCCTTTGTTGCGGTCCGCCAGGTGCTCGATCGCTACACCTTCGGCTTGCAATGGCCCGTGCGAATTGATTTTCAATGGCCGCTGGTGGTGAGCCTTCGGTCTCCGGAGGGGGAAGCCGCAAACGCGGAAGCCGACCAGGGCGGGCGGCGCCTCACCGCCTTCCAGCAATACGCCTGCCGCAAGTTCGGCCCGGCCTGCCGGGTGGCCCTGGCGATCCAACGCGCCGAGAACCCGAAGGGCGCCTGCGAGATTTACCACTACAACTCCGACGGCACGCTCGACTGGGGATACTTCCAGATCAACACCGTGCATCTCCAACGCCCGGGCCTGAACCTGCGCGATCTCCTGGACTGCAAAGCGAACATCGACTTTGCGTACACCCTGTATCAGGAGCGCGGCTTCGAGCCCTGGAGCACTTACAAAAGCGGCGCGTATCTGAAATTCCTGCGCCACTGATTGAAACAGCGACCGGCATTCGGGTGCGATTGATCTGAGATCCGGTAACAACTGCTTGTCCGGAGCGGGCTGGCCAACAGCCCAAGAGCCGCGGATTCCGCCCGAATGAACCCCGTTTACATCTTCGACGATTCGGACCACAATATCTCTTTGAGCCGTCAGCCCTCAATTGCTGAAAACTGAAGCCGTTCCAAGGACAACGCGATGGACAAACCCAAACCCGACACTCTGCGCAAAACCGGCCTGAGCCGCCGCCGATTCGTCAACTCGGCGGCCGCGGGCGCAGCGGGCGTCGCCCTCCTGGCCTCGCCCGCAGCCGCTCAGCTCGGCGCCGAAGAGATCACCGCCGGCATGGTCCCGGCGGCGCTCCGCATCAACGGGCGCACGCACAACCTGATGGTCGAGCCGCGCTGGACGCTGCAGTACGTGCTCCGCAACCGTCTCGGCCTCACCGGCACCAAGGCCGCCTGCGAGCGCGGCGAGTGCGGCTCCTGCACCGTCCTCATCGACGGCAAGGCCCGCTACTCCTGCCTCACCCTCGCCCTCGAGGCCGCCGGAAGCGAGATCACCACCGTCGAAGGTCTCCTCAAGGGCGAAGAGCTCGGCCCCGTCCAGCGAGCCTTCATCGAGGAGGACGGCTACCAGTGCGGCTACTGTACGCCCGGACAGGTGATGGCCACCGAGGCCCTGCTCCGAAAGACGCCCGAGCCCACCTTCGACGAGATCCGCGAAGGGCTCAGCGGCAATCTGTGCCGCTGCGGAGCCTACAACCACATCCTCAGCGCCGTCGCGCGCGCCGCCGAACTCAGAAAGGCCGGGAGGTAAGCCATGGACAGCAATCCGAAACCCTGGGGCGAAACAACGGTGGTCGGGAAGCCCATCCCGCGCATCGACGGCCGCGAGCGCGTCAGCGGCGAAGCCGTCTACCCCGCCGACGAGCTTCTTCCGGATATGCTCTACGCAGCCATCCTGCGCTGCCCGCACGCGCACGCGATGGTGAAGAAAGTGGATCTCTCCAAGGCTCGCGAGATGCCCGGCGTCCGCGCTATCCTCTCCGACGCCGACCGCGAAGCGCAGGTCCCCTGGTTCCCACATCCGGCCGACCGCAACAAGAGCGCGAGCCGCCTCTTCGATCCGCACTGCCGGTGCGAGGGCGAGGAGATCGCCGCCGTGGCCGCCGAAACGCAACTGCAGGCCTGGGATGCCGTGCGCGCCATTCAGGTCGAGTACGAAAAACTGCCGTTCGTCAGCGACATGGAATCGGCGCTCAAGCCCGGCGCGCCCGCCGTTCACGAAACCGGCAACGGAGCGCCCCGGCCCGGCCCCAAACGCGGCGACGTCGAGAAAGGCTTCGCCGAAGCCGACATTGTTCTCGAGGAAACCTACCGCACCTCGACGCAGATGCACACCACCATGGAGACCCACGGCTCGGTGGCTCGCTGGGACGGCGATTACCTCACCCTCTGGGACACTACGCAGGGCCCGTTCCCCGTTCAGCAGCGCGTCGCCGCCATCCTGAATATGCCGCTCAGCAAAGTGCGCGTCATCGGGCGCTACATGGGCGGCGGCTTCGGCAGCAAGCTCGACCTCGGCAAATACACCATCCTCGCCGCGCTGCTCGCGCGCAAAACCGGCCGCCCCGTGAAGCTCTTCCTCACCCGCGAAGAGACCTTCGTCGCCACCGGCAACCGCCCCGCGCACATCATCAAGGTGAAGGCCGGCGTGAAGAAAGACGGCACGCTCACCGCGCTCCAGGCCACCGCCACCGGGGAGATGGGCGCTTACCCGGGCGGAGCCTCCATCGCGTACATGTTCAACGATCTGTACAAGTGCCCGAACGTGCTCGTCCAGGAGACGCAGACGTTCATCAACGCCGGACAGAGCCGCGCCTTCCGCGCGCCGGGTTTCCCTCCGGGCGCCTGGGCTCTCGAGCAGATGATGGACGCGCTCGCCCAAAAGATCGGGATGGATCCCGTCGACTTCCGCCTGAAGAACTTCACCGACGTTTGCATGGCCGAGGGCGGCAAGCCGTACACCTCCGCCGGCCTGCGCGACTGCCTGATCGAAGGCTCGAAGACGTTCGGCTGGAAAGAGGCGCGCGGCCGCGCTAAAGGCCCCGGCCCGTGGGTGCGCGGAGTAGGCGTCGCCGCCGGCATGTGGGGTTCTCCCGGCCGTCCACCTTCAACGGCGGTTCTGAAACTCCATCCCGACGGCAGCGCCAATCTTCTCATGGGGGCGGCCGACCTCGGCACCGGCACCAAGACCGTCATGGCCCAGGTGGTCTCGGAAGAGCTCGGCATCCCGCTCGCGAAGATTCGCGTCGAGAACGCCGATACCGGCACCACCGAGTTCACCGGCCCGAGCGGCGGCAGTAAAACCATCATGGCCGATTCCCCCGCGGTCCGCGCCGCGGCGCTCGATGTGAAGGACAAGCTTCTCGAAATGGCCGCCGTTCAACTGAAAGTTCCGGCCGCCGCGCTCGATCTCAAAAACGGCGAGATCGTTTCGCGCACCGGCCCCGAGAGGGTGAAGATCGGCGAGCTTCAGCAGTTGAGGGCGCAGGTCGTGGTGGTCGGCGTCGGCATACGCGGCCCCAACATCACCGAGAAGTCTATCCGGCCGTTTGCCGCGCACTTCGCCGAGGTCGAAGTAAACGTCCGCACCGGCGAGATGCGCGTGCTGCGCTGGGTCTCCGCCCAGGATAGCGGCCGCGTCATGAACCTGCTCACCTTCCGAAACCAGGCCATCGGCGGCATGACCATGGGCCTCGGCTACGGCGGCATCGAGCACCGCGTTCTCGATGGCGCGCAGACCGGCAAGATGGTCAACGCCAACTGGCACGACTACAAGATCCCGACGATCAAGGATGTTCCGCCCGACTTCAAGCTGGTCCCCATCGACCTGCACGACAACGAGTGCGACACCACGAGCACGAAGGGGCTCGGCGAACCGGTCACCGTGCCGGCGGCCGCGGCCCTGGCCAATGCGTTCTACAACGCGACCGGAATCCGCATCACGCAGGCGCCCATCGGGCTGGCGCAGGTCGTGACGCTTCTGGCGAATTCGAGGAAGGGGTGAGCCATGCTGACTAAGTTCTCTTACAAGCGCGCAACGACTCTCAAAGACGCGACAGAGGCCGCGGCCAGGCCAGGCGCGCAGATCCTCGCCGGCGGCACCGACCTGTTGGGCTCGCTGCGCTCCGGAACCGTGAAGGCCGATCAACTCGTCAGCCTGCGCGACCTCAAGGAACTCCAGGGCATCACCGCGACTCCGGCCGGAGGGCTGCGCATCGGAGCGCTGGTGACTCTCGCCGAGATCGCGGAGAATGCGCAAGCGCGCGAGAAATATCCGGCGCTCGCGCAGGCCGCCGCTTCCGCCGCCAGCCCGCAGCTTCGCAACCAGGGCACCCTCGGCGGCAACCTCTGCCAGCGCCCGCGCTGCTGGTATTTCCGCGGCGAGTTCAACTGCCGCCGCAAGGGGGGCGACACCTGCTTCGCCGAGGCCGGCGAAAACCAATATCACGCCATCTTCGGCCCGGGCGCCTGCTACTTCGTCCACCCCTCCGATACTGCGCCGGCGCTGGCGGCCTTCGATGCGAAGGTCACCATCGCAGGCCGCAAAGGCCGCCGGTCGATTCCGATTTCTCAGTTCTTCCTCGACCCCAAGGCATCTCTCACGAAGGAAAACGTGCTGACCCCCGGCGAGATCCTCACTGAGGTGCTGCTCGATCCGCCGAAAACCGGCACGCGAAGCACTTACCGCAAGATCCGTGAGCGGGCGTCGTTCGATTTCGCCGTGGTAAGCGCGGCAGTTGTTCTGGCGATGGACGGGAGCAAAATAGGTTCGGCCCGCATCGTCCTGGGCGGAGTAGCCCCAACCCCCTGGCGCGCAACAGACGCCGAAAAGGCGCTCATCGGTAAGTCACTCGACCAGCCCGCAGTATCCGAGGCGGCCGCCGCCGCAATCAAAGGCGCCGACCCGTTCGAAAAGAACCGCTACAAGCTGCCGCTGGTCCAGGGCATGCTCGAAGACACGCTGCTGGGACTCGAAAACCGGTGACTGGAAAACCGGTGACAGTACACTCATTTCCTGTTTCGATTGGGCGGGGCAGGGATTTTCGAGGTACTTGCAAAATTCGGCCGGGCGCCCCTGCGCGCGAAAACCGCTGAGAGGCGCCTGTCTCCCCTCCGGTCGTGCAACACACGCATTGGCCCCGGCTCCGCGTGCAAGAACGGTTCAACCTGCTGCTCCGCCGTGATTGCGTCTGCTCTGCGTCCTCCGCGCCTCTGCGGTTAAGCTTTTTATAAGGAGGGACTCACAATGCAACGCCGCCGCCTCGGCAACAGCAATCTTCAGGTCTCCGCCATCGGTCTCGGCTGCATGGGCATGTCCGAGTTCTACGGGCCGTCGAACGAGGACGAATCCATCGCCACGATCCACCGCGCCCTAGAACTCGGCATCAACTTCCTCGATACGGCCGACGTCTACGGCCGCGGTCACAACGAGCGCCTGGTCGGCCGCGCCATCAAGGGCCGCCGCAAGGAGGTCGTGCTTGCCACGAAATTCGGCATCGTCCGCAGCGACGACCCCGCCGCCCGCGCGATCAACGGCCGCCCGGAGTACGTCCGCCAGTGCTGCGAGGCCAGCCTGAAGCGCCTCGACACCGATTACATCGATCTTTACTACCAGCACCGCGTCGATCCCGCCACGCCCATCGAGGAAACCGTCGGCGAGATGAAACGCCTCGTCGAGGAGGGCAAGGTACGCTTTCTCGGCCTCTCCGAAGCCGGCCGCGAAACCATACGCCGCGCCATGCGCATACACCCCATCGCCGCGCTGCAATCCGAGTACTCGCTCTGGACGCGCGAGCCCGAGGACGAGATCATCCCCACCGTCCGCGAGCTCGACATCGCCTTCGTCGCCTACAGCCCGCTCGGCCGCGGCTTCCTCTCCGGCCAGATCAAGAGCCCCGACGACCTCGCTCCCGACGACTTCCGCCGCACCTCGCCGCGCTTTCAGGGCGAGAACTTCCAGCGCAACCTCAACCTGGTCACGCGGCTTTCGCAGATCGCCGCGGAAAAGCGCTGCACGCCGGCGCAGCTCGCCCTCCGCTGGGTGCTCGCGCAGGGCGACAACGTGATCCCCATCCCCGGCACGCGCCGCCGCAAGTACCTGGAGGAGAACATCGCGGCCATCGACATCCCGCTCACCAGGGAGGACCTCAGGCGGATCGACGAAGCCGCGCCGCGCGGCGCCGCAGCCGGCGCGCGATATCCCGAGCAGATGATGCGCTTCGTCGGGCACTGACCGCCGCCGCGTTATCATGAAACTCGATGCCTACGCGGGAAAACCTGCCCACGGTCGTCATCGTGGGCAGGCCTAATGTCGGAAAATCCACGCTGTTTAACGCCATCACGGGCCAGCGGCGCGCCATTGTCGGCGACGAGCCCGGGATCACGCGCGACCGCATTCACGGCCTCGCCACCTATCGCGGCCGCCGCTTCGAGCTGATCGACACCGGCGGCATCGTCCCGAGCGATCCCGAGTACATTCCCGCGCAGGTGCTCCGGCAGGCGCGCACGGCGCTCGACAGCGCCGCGCAGATCATATTCCTGATCGACGGCCGCACCGAGATCACCGGCGCCGACCGCGACCTCGCGCAAATGCTCCGCCGCCTCGGCAAACCCGTCACGCTCGCGGTGAACAAGATCGACGCGGCTTCCCGCGAATCGCTCGCCCCCGAGTTCCACGCGCTCGGCTTCCACGACCTGTTCCCGGTCTCGGCCGAGCACCGCATCGGCATCGAGGACCTGCTCGATCACGTCACGCGGGACTTCGAAATCCAGGAGCCCGAAGCGCCCGAGCCGATGCCGTTCATCAAGGTCGCGATCATCGGGCGGCCGAACGTGGGCAAGTCCACGCTGCTCAACGCGCTCGCCGGCGAAGAGCGTGCCATCGTCTCGCCCGTCCCCGGCACAACGCGCGATGCCGTGGACGTCAGCATCGAGTACGAGGGCGTCAACTACATCATCGTGGACACCGCCGGCATCCGCCGCAAAGGCAAGACGCACCTCATGGCGGAGAAGCTCAGCGTAGTGATGGCGCGGCGGCACATCCGCATGGCTAATGTGGTGCTGCTGGTGATCGATCCGACCGAAGGCGTGGTCGCCAGCGACGCCACCATCGCCGGCTACGCCCACGAGGAAGGCCGCGCGCTCCTCATCTGCGTCAACAAGTGGGATATCGCGCCGAACAAGGACCGCAAGGCATTCGAGCAGAAGATCCGCCAGGAGCTGAAATTCCTGGAATACGCGCCGGTGATGTTCCTCTCCGCGAAGACCGGCGCGGGCGTGCGCCCGCTGTTCGCCCGCATCCGCAAGGCCTATGAATCGGCTTCGATGCGCGTCGGCACCGGCGAGCTCAACCGCTTCCTCGAAACGCTGAAGAGCGAACGCGAGCCGCGCTTCCTCTACATAACGCAGCCCGCGGTGAGGCCGCCGACCTTCGTGCTCTTCACCGACCGCCCCACGGAGCTCCACTTCTCCAAAGAGCGCCAGCTCATGAACCAGCTCCGCAGGCGCTTCGGCTTCGACGCCACGCCCATCGTGATCAAGACGAAGGCGAGGACGCGCCGGAAGTAAGGCTACGGAATCGCCAGCATCCTTTCGAGGCCTTTCAGCACCACCGGGCGCGTCCCTTTGGGTAAGGGATAGATCAGCGTGTGGTCAATCTGCAGGTAGTTGCTTTGCGCATACGGCTGAGCGAAATGAATGATCCACCCCACGTGCGCGACCGAGGAGCCGTCCGGCGAGCGGGTGAACTGGTATCCCAGGAGGTCGCGCGTGACCTTCTGCGTCGTAATATCCGTTTCGATGTACTCGCTCAAGGACGATTCCCGGTCGCGATGGCCGGCGGCTGAATTCGTTCCGGCGAATTACCCGCCCTGCGAATCGTGCTTGCCGGTGCCGGCCATGTCTTCGACCTTCGTGCCGCGGCAGTCGAGCCGCTGGGGCAGCGAGCCGCGCATGCTCACCTGCTCCTCCGTGGCCCCCAGGCCGCCCGCATGGACAACGGCCGCCGCGCCGGCCGCCGCCTCCGAAACCGCCGCCGCTTCCTCGATGACCCGCTTCAGCAGGTCTTCGAGCGGCGCGGCCAGGGGCGCCAGGTCCGGCCGGTTCAGCGCCCGGCATGCGTCGAGCGGAGTCGCCGCCGCGAGCGTCACCTGCCCGGCCTGCGAGTAAGCCGCGATGCGGCACGGCAGGAACGCGGAGATCCGGATGTCGGCCGCCAGCAGACCGGCATAGAGTTCCGGGTGGCAGATGCCGAAGACGATCGCGTCGTCCGTCGAACCGCACTCGGCCAGGTGCTGCCCCACCCGGACGCTTGTCACGAGGCTCGCACCGTTGCGGTTAGCCGCCCGGCGCAGAGCGGCTTCGATCGCCTCGAGCTTGTGCACACTACTCGCCTGGAGCATGGCCGTTCACCTCCGACACGATCATACGCCGAAACGGATCGCGCGCGAAGGAGTCTTCCTCAGCGCCGGGCCACGTGGAATTCGATGGAGTGGATGACCGCGTCACGTACGTGCGCTTCGAGGGTCGTGTAGCGGATCGAGTTCGAGCAGCCTTTCACGCGCGCAGCCTGCTCGGAGGTAAGGGGGAGCTCGTAGCGGTCGGCGCGATGCTTGTAGGAATAATCGAGGTAGCGGGGTGCACTTGCCGCTGCAGCGTTCATCAACACATCCCAGAAGCACGTGTGGTGGAACATGCGCCGCGCTTCGCCCGTTTCGCGCGTGATCTCAATCCGCGCCGAAGGCCCTTTCAACACGGCGCGCACGCAGTTCTCGCGCGAAAAAGGCCGCGCCGGGTCGGGATCGGGGAAGCGCGCAAGCAGGTCCGCCAGATCCTCGCGCGAAGCGTCCCAGCCTTCCCAACGCCAGCGGGAAGCCCCGCTGACAAGCGTTCCGCGCCGCAGCAAATCGTGTATGCGATCCAGGTTCTTCCCTGTAACGCCAAGCATCATTTCGACCAGCTCGGCGAGCCTGATTTCCTGGTTCACGACAGCGGTGAAGGAAATATCGCCGGCTTCCTCCGAGCTTAGCTTTACGTGCATCGTGTCCGGGAGCCCCATCAACTAGAATCGTAGCTTACCGTGACAAAATTGGAAGAGCTTTTTTGCAGGGAAATCGAGCGCGGCGGACCGCTCCCGTTCCGACACTTTATGGAACTCGCGCTCTACCATCCCGAGTACGGCTACTATCGCCGGCCTCGTGATCCGTTCGGAAAGCGGGGCGACTACTACACCGCCGAGCAACTGCAGCCCGTGTTCGGCATCCTCATCGCCGCGCGTGTCGCACGATTGTACGAGGAGCTCGGCAGACCCGAGGACTTCGCCGTTGTCGAACTGGGCGCCGGGCGCGGCGAGATGGCCGGGGCATTCTCCCGGTTCCGCTACATTCCCGTCGATGTCGCCCGCGGCGCGATGCCCGAAAGATTCACCGGCGTGGTCTTCGCGAACGAGTTCTTCGACGCGCTGCCGGTGGATGCGGCGGTGCGCCGTGGAGGCGGCTATCGCGAGATGCGCGTCGGGTGGAAGGACGGGCGCTTCGAATGGGTCGAAGCCGGGCCGGTGAGCGCCGAAGCCGGGGAGTACATCCGCCGGTACTTTCCCGCGCGCGAGGAAGGCGAACTCGTCGAGATCAACCTTGATGCGCTCGCGTGGATGGACCGCATCGCGGCAGCCCTGGAGCGCGGCTACCTGCTCGCGATCGATTACGGCTACACGGCCCGCGAGTCGGTGCGCTTCCCGCAGGGCACCCTGATGGCCTACCGGCGGCACACCGCGCTCGAGGACGTGCTGGCGGAACCCGGCGAACGCGACATCACGGCGCACGTCAACTTCACGGCGCTCGAAGAGCACGGCCGGCGCGCCGGCCTCGCGCCCGTGCGCTTCGAATCGCTCGCCCGCATGCTGCTTGAACTCGGCGAGGCCGATGGATTCGCGGCCGCGCTCGCTTCCTCCAGCGCAGCCGAGGAGACGCGCCGCCGCCTGCTGTTGAAGACGCTGCTGTTCGATATGGGGGAGACCTTCCGGGTGCTGCTCGCGAAAAAGGATTGAGGCGGTGCGGCGCGGTGGGCGCCAAAAGCAAAAGGCCCCGAAACCGCGGGGCCTTCAAAGAAAACTTTCGAGATGCTGCCGGTGAGAAGTTGCTACTTCCCCTTCTTCTTCGGGGCGGCCTTCTTCTTCGCAGCTTTCTTGGTTGCGTTCTTCATCGATTGATTCTCCCTAACATCAATTTGCGCGACCTCAAAAGATCGCGGTGTGATTCATATATAAGGTTGTTCGATCAGAAAGTCAAGAAAAAAATGCAAAAGCGGGCGCCGGAGGAGCGATTCCGGCTCAAAAACGTCCGGAGCGCGAATTGTTCTTGCTTTCCGGAACGGTTTGCGCTTGCTTCGCCGCCGCACACGCGGGTAGGATCTTGAGGAATGAAGCGTGCGCTGCTGCTGTTGACCGCGATGGCACTGATGTTTTCCGGCTGCGCCCGGAGGAAGCGCGCCGCAACGCCCCCGCCGGCGCCGCGCGTGGGCATGGAAGAGACGGGCATCGCGAGCTGGTACGGAAATCCTTATCATGGCCGCGCTTCGGCCAGCGGCGAAATCTACGACATGGAGAAGCTCACCGCCGCGCATCGCACGCTGCCGTTCGGCACCGTCGTGCGGGTCGAGAACCTGGATAACGAAGAGACCGTCGATGTGCGCGTGAACGATCGCGGGCCGTTCGTCAAGGGCCGCATCATCGACCTCTCGCGCGCCGCCGCGCGCAGCATCCACATGCTCGGCCCGGGCACGGCGAAGGTGAGACTGCGCATACTGGAACTTCCGGCCGCCGACCCGGCCGCCTACTATGCCGTGCAAGCCGGGGCATTCCGCGACCGCGATAACGCCGAGCGGCTGCGGAAGAAGATGGAAAGCGAATATGGATCGGCACGCCTGCAGATGCGGGACGGCAACCCGCCGCTGTGGCGCGTGCTCGTGGGGCGCGAATCGACCGAGGAAGGCGCCGGCGCGCTCGCCGGCCGCGTCGAGGCGGAGCTCGGCGACGCATTTGTGGTGAGAGTGGACCCGCCCGCCGCCCACTAATTTTCCGGAGCCTCCGCAGTGCCGGTAATTCCCGAATCGCCGCCGATCCTGGTCGGGCAGTCGGCCCGCATGATGGAGGTGCGCCGGCGCATCGAAAAACTCGGGCGCACGGATTCGCCGGTGCTGCTGCTCGGCGAGACCGGGACGGGCAAGGAGGTGGCCGCGCGCGCCATTCACTGGGTGCGGCGCTCGGGGCCGTTCGTGCCGATCGATTGCTCCATCCTCGGCACGCTGCTCGAATCGGAGCTGTTCGGCCACACCCGCGGCGCGTTCACCGGCGCCGTCGCCGGCAGGCCGGGGCTCATTGAATCCGCCGAGGGCGGCACGGCCTTCTTCGACGAGATCGGCGAGCTGCCGCTCGAACTTCAGGCGAAGCTGCTGCGCGTCCTGCAGGAGAAGGAGGTGCGGCCGCTCGGCTCGAACGCGCGCCGGAAGGCGAGCTTCCGCACGATCGCCGCCACCAACCGCGACCTGGCGCGCGAGGCCGAGCGCGGAACGTTCCGCCGGGACCTTTACTACCGGCTGAACGTCGTCACGCTGCGGCTGCCGCCGTTGCGCGACCGCAAGGAAGACATACCGGAGCTGGTGGCGCACTTCCTGGCGCAGCGCGGCTTGCGGCACCGGCTTTCGAGCGAGCTGATGGCGGAGCTACAGTCTTACGACTGGCCCGGCAACGTGCGCGAGCTCGAGAACTGCATCGAGCGGATGACCGCGTTCAACTCGGGACCGCTGCTGCACACGGCGGACCTGCCATCGGCGCTCGCCGGCCCGCGGCTGGTCTGCGACTCCCCGCTTCCCGCTGCCGCCGGCCGCGCGCAGCCGCAGCCGGGCGTGCGGCGGCTGGACGAAATGGAGAGGGAAGCGATCGTCCAGGCGCTCTCGTATACAAACGGCGACCGCAGCCGCGCCGCTGAACTGCTCGGCATCGGGCGAACCACCCTGTACCGCCGGATGAAGGCGTACGGCGTCTAGCAACCGAGGACCTGCTTAAAGCTCCATTCCCCCACCGCCGATATATATGTTGCCGATGCTCCTTTCCCTGAAGCGCTATATCGAGAACCGGCCCGACCAGATCGCGAACGCCCTGCGCCATCTGGCGCGCCAGCTTCTGCATGCGATCGGGCAGTACAGCGTCCGCGCCGATTCGGAAGAGTACGACAGGTTTCACCAGGCCTTCCAGGAGATGGCGCGCAGGTTGGAAGAACCGGCGCCGGCCGGCGGGATATCCCGCCTGGCCGAGGAAGCCGTGAGCGCGCTGGGCGAATACAACTCGCGCGTCCAGAAATGGTTCCGCGTGCAAAGCGCGGAGCTGCAGAGCATCATCGAGATGCTTACGAAGACCATGATGGCGATCGCCGCCGGGGCCGAGCATTCCATCTCCCGCCTGCGGGAGATCGAACGCAATTTGCAGAACGCGACCGCGGTCGAGGATTTCCAGGCCGCCAGGATTCGAATGTCGGAGTGCCTGAACACGCTGCGCTTTGAGATCGAGCGCCGGCGCGAGGAATCCGCGGTTCAGGTCAGGGAGCTGAAATCCGCGATCGATCGCTCGGAACGGCGCGCCTGCGGCGCGAAGCGCCTGCCCGGACGCAGGGACCCGGTCACGGAACTGCCGGATCGCCCTGAGGCGGAAGCGACCCTGATGACGGCCGCGGAAAGCCGCGGGCCTTTCTTCGTCGCCGTATTCGTGCTCGAAAGAATGGAGCTGATCAACATGCGGTTTGGGCATGCCGCTGGGGACCAGGTTCTGGTCGCTTACGCCCAGCACCTTGCCGATCACGTGGAATCTCAGGACCGGCTTTTCCGCTGGACCGGTCCGGCGTTCGTTGCGCTGCTGCGCCGCACGGAAACCATCGCGCTGGTTCGGGAGGCCTTGGGGAGGTTCGCATCAAAGCGCCTGGCGAAATCGGCCGTCTTCGGCACGCGCTCGGTGCTGCTGCCCATCGAGGCGAACTGGACCGTGCTCTCGGTGGCTGACGCCCATCCGCCGGCGACGCTGATCCGGCAGATCGATGCATTTGTGGAAAATTCGGGGGTGAGGGTGCGCGCTACCGGATGATTCCCGCGGTGCGCTAACCTGTCCAAGGCGGCTCGTCCGTCCCGTTCGATGAACTTCGCGCTCGATGCCACTTACAGCCTGGGAGAGAACCTGTCGGGTGTGGGCGTGTACTCGCGCGAGATTCTGATGGGCATGGCTGAAGCGCACCCGGAGGCGCGGCTCGCGTTCTGTTATCGGCCGCACCGCTTCGCGCGATCCTTCCTGGAGCGCCTGCCGGCGAATTGCCGGCGCAGGCTGCTGCTCGACGGCTTTCCGCCGCGCTCGGCCGACGTGTTTCACGGATTGAACCAGCGCCTGCCCCGGAAACGGCTGCGCCGGGCTGTGTGCACATTTCACGATCTGTTCGTGCTCACGGCGGAGTACTCGGCGCCGGAGTTCCGGCGCCGCTTCGAAGCGCAGGCGCGGCATGCGGCTGCGAATTCGGATCTCATCATCGCCGTGTCGGAGTTCACGGGGAGGCAAGTGGAGCAGTTGCTCGGCGTGAATCGCTCGCGCATCCGCGTGATCCCGCACGGCGTGCGCTTTCCCTCTCCCGACGCTTCGCAGAACGGGCGTGAAAAGATGGTGCTCAATGTCGGAGCCATTCAGAAGCGGAAGAACATAGCGCGTCTGGTGCGCGCGTTCGAAGCGCTGCCGCCGGACTGGACGCTGGTTCTCGCCGGCTCGCTCGGATACGGATCCGGGGAGATCGTCGAGGCGATCGAGCGCAGCCCGCGGCGCGAGGCGATCCGGCTTGCAGGTTACGTGGATGACGCCGAGATCGCGCGCCTGTACCGGCGCGCCTCCGTGTTTGCTTTCCCCTCGCTCGACGAGGGCTTCGGAATGCCTGTCTTGGAAGCGATGGCCTGGGGAGTTCCCGTATTGACGTCGAACCGGTCCGCGCTGCCGGAAGTAGCCGGCGATGCGGCCCTTCTGGTGGATCCCACCGACACGGATGAGATCGCCCAGGCGTTACGATCTCTCGCTCTCGATCGGGACTTGCAACTGGAATTTTCCCGGCGGGGAAAATTGAGGGCCGCCGCTTTCACATGGCCGGCGGCTGTTTCCAGCACCTTTGCGGTATACCGCGAGTTGGCCGGCTAGCGCGATTCGTCGTCGATGGCGATCTTCAGCGCGCGCAGGAATTTTTGATCCTGCGACGTCCACTTGACTTTGGCGGTGGAGTCGAATTCCTTCGCGCCGGATCGCTTCCGCCGCGGAGTCTCGGTCGGGGTCTCGTCCTCGCCCGCTTCCTCCTCCCGCTTGTTGAAACCAATCGTCGCTTCCAACACGAGAAACACATCGTAACCGGCGCGCCGGATTTCGCCGATGGCGGCCGCGATCCGGTCGGAGTCGGAAAGCGATTCGTTAATCGCGTTCCCGAGTTCCTGCATTAGGACCTTCAGTTTCTCGTCCACGACATGCCCCTTTCCTCGGGCCACTATGAGGATAGCATCCTCACTTAAAAGATGCCGTGCCAGACCCGGCCGTTTCAGGGATTTCCGGGCCCGACTCGGAGCTACCCCGGTTCATTGTATTGAACCTAAAGCGCATTCACAAGCACATTCTTCACATCGGCAACCCGGCCCCGTCCTATAACTAAAGTTGGCCCGAGGGCCCCGGGGTGCCCGCTACCCCCGCCGGCACGCGCCCGGCGCAACCGCGCTCTGATAGCATTGGGGGAGGTATGCTTTCCATCTCCCGCGGGCGCCGGTTCCTGCAATACGTGCTGCCCGCGGTCCTGCGGCCGATTCGGGTTCTCTTCAACCAGGTGGTGGGACTGATCTTTATGGTCTTCGCCATTGCTGCGCTGCCGCGCGGGATTCAGATTGCCCGTGAGTTCAACGGCGACCCGGAGAGTTTCTTCCGGCTCATCCTTACTGTGCTGTTTATTTCGATAATGGCGGGATTCGGCATCTACTCCTTCTGGCGCGCGCACAAAATTCCCAAATGAGCCACGCTTCCCTGGGCAAGCCCGGCGAATTTCCGTTTACGCGCGGCATCTACCCGGACATGTATCGCGCCCGCCTCTGGACCATGCGGCAGTACGCCGGGTTCGGCTCCGCCGAGGCCAGCAACAAGCGCTATCGTTATCTGATTTCCCAAGGCACGACGGGGCTGTCGGTGGCCTTCGACCTGCCGACGCAGATGGGCCTGGACTCGGATCACCCGCTGGCGGCGGGCGAGGTGGGCCGGGTCGGCGTCGCCGTTTGTTCGCTCGCCGACATGGAGCGGCTGTTCGACGGCATACGCCTGGACGGCGTCAGCACGTCGATGACGATCAACTCCACGGCGGCGATCCTGCTGGCGTTTTACACACTGGTGGCGAAGCGGCAGGGCGCCGACCTGCGCAAGCTCGCCGGCACCATACAGAACGACATTCTCAAGGAGTACATCGCGCGCGGCACTTACATCTACCCGCCGCGGCACGCGATGCGGATTGTGACGGACCTGTTTGCCTGGACGCGCACCAGGCTGCCGCAATGGAACCCGATCTCGATCAGCGGCTATCACATCCGCGAAGCCGGTTCGACCGCCGTTCAGGAAGTGGCGTTCACCCTTGCGAACGCGATGGCGTACATCGAAGCGGCGCTCGCGGCAGGCCTCGAACTCGATTCCTTCGCGCCGCGCCTGTCCTTCTTCTTTAGCGCAAACAGCGACTTTCTCGAGGAAATTGCGAAATTCCGGGCGGCGCGGCGGCTCTACGCGCATCTGATGAAGGAACGGTTCGGGGCGCGCGATCCGCGCTCGATGATGCTCCGGTTCCATACGCAGACCGCCGGATCTTCGCTGACGGCGCAGCAGCCGGACGTGAACCTGGTGCGGGTGGCGCTCCAGGCGCTTTCGGCGGTGCTTGGCGGCACGCAATCGCTGCACACGAACTCGCGCGACGAGGCGCTGGCGCTGCCCACGGAGGAATCCGCTGCGCTTGCGCTGCGCACGCAGCAGATCATCGCGCACGAAACCGGCGTGACGCGGACGGCGGATCCGCTCGGCGGCAGCTATTACATCGAGGAGCTGACCGATTCGATCGAGCGCGGCGCGCGTGAGTACATAGAGCGGATCGATCAGATGGGGGGCGCGCTGCGGGCGATCGAGACGCGCTTCGTGCAGTCGGAGATCCAGAACTCGGCGTACGAATTCCAGCGTGCGGTGGAGCAAGGCGAGCGCACCATCGTGGGCGTGAACCGGTTCCGCATGGACGAGCCCCGGCCGCCGGCGACGTTCCGCCTGGATCCGGCGCTCGAGCGCGAGCAGGTGGAGCGGCTTCGCGCGCTGCGGGCGTCCCGCGACGCCGGCCGCGTTGCCGCACGGCTCGACGCTCTCGAGTGCGCCGCTCGCGGCGACGACAACCTGATGCCGCTCATCGTGGATGCGGCCGAAGCGTATGCAACGGTCGGAGAAATCTCGGACCGTCTGCGCAAGGTGTTCGGCGAATACCGCGAGACGGCGTGAGAGCTTAATCCTGCCGCAGCGCACGCGCCAGGCCCGCTCCGGCCGGAAGCACGAGCGAGAGCGCCACCTCGCCGATGCCGCGGGCAAGGGTGTTCATACCGGGGGATAGACTCCGCTCCGGCAGGAAGGTTCCTTCCGGCGGCGCCGGCCGGTCCGCCGGAGCAGAAGGTAAACGATCGCGATGGCGCTCCAGTTGACGAGCATGAACCAGGGATTGCCCCACGAGATTCCGCTGAAACGGTACGGAGAAACCGGCCACAGGAACGGCGTGGGGAAGAAGCGAGCGGTATGCGTTGGAATGTCGATAACGATGTGAAGCGCCCAGCCGAGCATCGGGAGCCAGGGGCGGCGCGCGATGAGCCAGACGAGGCCGAAGACCGCGCCGAAGGCGATGAGGCTGTGGCTGGCCTGGTAGAGGCTCCAGGCGAGGTGGAATACCGGATCGCTGCGATCGCCCACGGCCGCGGGCGGCCTCACTCCGGCCAGGCGCCGCCAGAGCATGAATGCGATCGCGGGCGCGAAGGCGAACAGGTCCGGAAACACTCCCCACCACGCCGTCCACCACACGCTGATCTTTCGCCGTACCTTGCGGTTCGAACCCCGCGCCGCGGCGGCTGCCCACAGCCCGTGCGCAAAAATATCCATATTTCCGATTGTCGGACACGCGCCAAGACAGGCCAACGCGCATTCGAATTGGTATCATCGAGTCTGAGCCGGGCGCGGAGCGAGCGATTCGGCTTTCGATCCGGGGCGGTTAGCTCAGTTGGTTAGAGCGCCTGCCTTACAAGCAGGAGGTCCGCGGTTCAAGTCCGCGACCGCCCACCATGCCGCCGGGGCCAGATGCCGCGCTGAGCGAGGTCGGGGAGAATCCGATTCGCGAGGCTGGGAGCGAGCTGCGCGCGATCGTCTGATTCGCCGAACCACACCAGCTCGCGAATCTCCGCACACGGCCGCGGCTCGCCTTCGAGCTCGCCCTGGTACAGCTCGATCGAAACCGTCTTGCCCTCGCCGCCGGCGGCGCGGTCCGTGTACGTGCCGACGTACTCGAGGCCACTCACGCCGACCTCGCCCAGCTCCTCATGCAACTCGCGGGTCAGGCATTCGAGCGCGGATTCGCCGGGCTCGAGGCAGCCGCCCGGCAGGATCAGCAGCGAGGTCGTGTGCTTCTTCCGGCACAGCAGCATGCGCCCATCACGAAACGTGAGAAGCCCGATCTTGTTGTAGTCGGCCATTACTCCGCGAGCACGTCCGCGACGGCGAGATCGCCATCACCTTCCGGTTCTTCGGCCGCGATCTCGACCGCGCAGTCCTCGATTTCGCCCTCGCTCGCGCCCCGGTAGCAGAGCTCGCACACGGCGATGTCGCCGCCGCGGAAATGCACGGCGGGACCGAACAGGCGGCAGGTGAGCGGGCGCCAGTCGTAGACATCGCAAGCGCCCGTTGACGGATCGAGCGCGGGGCACGGCTCATCGTCGGCGCCCGTGGCCCGCCGCGCACGCTCGCGCACTCGCGCCGCGCGGTCCGGATCCAGCGCCGCCATGCCGCTCCGCAGCCGCCCGGCATCGAGCCCGGAGATGGGAAACGTCCCCATGCAGCACTCGGTGCAGCCGACGCGGCACGCGATCCACGGACCGCTCCTGCGCACCGCTTCCGCCACCGCTGCGTCCACGATTTGAACGAAGTCGTCGCTCACACTCGCAGGATAGCGCAGCAGGTTTATGCGAGCTTGCCGGTCACGGCCTCGACCGCGTCCAGGATCTGCCCTTCCTTTGCGACGCGGGCGAGCCGGTTGATGTCGTCGTGCAGCGGCCGGTCCTCTTCGAGCTTGCCGACGTGCTCGCGGATCGCTGTGTAGGCCGCCTCGCACGCGGGCGAAGGCTTCAAGGGCGCGCGGAACTCGAACGCCTGCGCCGCCGCCATCAACTCGATCGCGATCACGTACCACGCGTTCTCGATGATCTGCCGCGTCTTGATCGCCGTGGTCATGCCCATCGAGACGAAATCTTCCTGGTCCGCGGCCGCCGGAATCGAACCGGTCGCGGCGGGATGGCTCAGCACGCGGTTCTCGCAGACCAGCGCGCCCGCGGTGTACTGCGAAAGCATCAGCCCGGAGAACATGCCCGCGCCCTTCGTCAGGAACGCCGGCAGCCCGGCCGAGAGGTGCGGGTTCATGAGCCGGTTCAGCCTGCGCTCGGAAAGCGCGGCGACCGTCGTCACGGACATGCCGAGCAGTTCGAGCGCGAACGCCATGGGCGTGCCCTGGAAATTCGCTCCGGTCAGCACCAGGTCCTCGTCGGGGAAGAACACGGGGTTGTCGGCGGCGTGGTTCAGCTCGATCTCGAGCATCTGCCTCACCCACTTGAACGCGTCGCGCGCGGCGCCGATCACCTGCGGGCTCGACCGCATCGAGTACGCGTCCTGCACCTTCTTGCCCGGCCTCTTCAGCATCTCCGAGCCGTCGGTGAGCCGGCGGACGTTCTCCGCGCACGTCTGCGCCCCGGGATATCCGCGAACGAAGTGGATGCGCTGGTCGTACGCCTTCATGTTCGCGTTCAGCGCTTCGAGCGTCATCGCGAGCGCAATTTCCTGCGTGCGCAGCCATCGCTCCGCGTCGTAGAGCTGAAGGCAGCCCATGCCGGTGATGACGTTCGAGCCGTTGATCGCCGCCAGGCCGTCGCGCTCGCGGAATACGATGGTCGGGATGCCCGCCGCCGCCATGCCGTCCTTCGCCGGCAGGCGCTTGCCCTGGTAAAACACCTCGCCCTCGCCCATCAGCGTGAGCGCCATCTGCGCCATCGGCGAGAGGTCGCCGCACGCGCCGACGGAACCTTTCTGGCACATGACCGGCGTGACGCCGCGGTTCAGCATCTCGATCTGCGTGCGCACCACCTCGAGCCGGATGCCCGAATGACCCCAGCAATGCGTGTTCAGGCGCGAAAGCATCGCCGCGCGCGCGTCGTCTTCCGAGCAGGGCTCGCCGCAGCCGGAGGCATGCGAGTAGAGCAGGAATTTCTGGTAGTTCTCGACCTGCTCCGGCGTGAGCACCACTTCGGACAGTTCGCCGATACCCGTGTTCACGCCATACATGATTTCACGCGCGCGGATCTTGCGCTCGAGCAGCTCGCGGCATTTTTCGATGCGCGCGACCGCCTCCTCGTTGAGGCCGACCTTATCGCGGCGCCGCGCGATCCGGGCGACGTCCTCGATCGTGAGTGAATGGCCGTCCAGGAGGGTGACGCCGGTCCCGGACGCAGTTTCCGCAGCGATTGTGCTCATGTCATGAAGTATGGTAAAAAGGCGGCGTGGAGTGAAGAGCGATTCGCTCGTATAAGCCGGAAATTGCGGCATGAAACCACGCAAAAGGCGGCAACCACACACGAATCGTTTGCAAGACGCGGTCTAGAAGATGGAATCCACTTTCCTGCTGGACGAGGTCGGGCGGACCCTCCTGGACGCGCTCCAGGAGAATGCGCGGCTGTCGTATGCAGAGCTGGGCCGGCGCGCGGGACTTTCGCCGTCGGCGGTGGCCGAGCGCATCCGGCGCATGGAAGACGCCGGCATCATCAAAGGCTACCGCGTGCAGCTTGACTGGGAGTCGGTGGGGTTGCCGATCGTCGCCTACATACGATTGACGTGCGACGGCGATCGCTACCGGCCGTTTCTCGCGTTTTTGAAGGGCGTGCACGAGATCCAGGAATGCCACCACATCACCGGCGGCGACGCGTTCATGCTGAAGGTCGTGGCGGCATCGATCGCGGATCTCGAGAAGCTGGTGGAAAAGCTGCTGCACTATGGCGTTCCGACGACCAGCATTGTGCTGTCCTCGCCCGTGCTGAGGAACGCGACGCGGTTCTCGAAACGAACCGCTCCCTGACGGCCGCGGCTCCGTAACGTGGGCCACCGGGAGCGGATCGGGTGCTCATTTCGGCGCTTTCCAGAAACCCTCGGCGCCGCGCGCCTTTTCCGCCAGTTCGCCGTGGTACAGCATGGCGTTGAACAGAACGCGGAAGGTGCCGAACGGCTGGCCGCGCCACTGGGGCTTGAAGCCGAGCAGGATCACGCGGCCGTTGCCGTGCCGCACCTCGAGCGCGGCCGCGTAGCCCTCCAGATGCTTTTCGCCGAGCAGATATCCGGAGGCGAGCGGCGAGCCCGTGCCGTATTTCGCCAGCGCGGCGCCTTCGAAACCGGCGGTGGTGGTGAAGACCGGGCTGTTGTCGCCGAAGATCATCGCGTGCGCCGGCATGCCCGCCATTACGGGATGCGTGGCGTCGACGTCCACCGCGAGAATCGAGCCCGCCATGAAGAACTCCTGGCGCTTGAGGCCCGCCACGACGTTCCGCACCGGCAGGTGCAGCGCCTGGATGGCGAAATCGCTGCTGTGGTTCAGGCACACCAGCGTGCCGCCGCCGCTCACGAATTCCTCGATCGCGCGAACGCCTGCCTCGCCGATTCCTCCGGCGTAGCGCTCCGGCACGGAGCCTTGGGCGAAGCCTTCGAGCACGCTGCGCGGGCGCTCGTCGGCGATCAGCAGCACGTCGAAGCGCTCGCCGAGCGCGCCGGCGCGCACATCGTCGTTGGTGACCTCGGTGAAGGCGAAACCGTACTGTTCGAGCAACCAGCGGCTCCAGCCCTCGTCCATGCTGGCCGTCCACGGGTGATACACGCCGAGGCGCGGCGCGCGCACGGGCACGCCTTTCGATGCGGTGCGCTCGGCGCGCAGCGCCAGGCTGGCGACCCACTTATTGACTGCGCTTTCCGATGCGCCGGAAACGATGTAGCGCCCGTCGCTGAAGGTGACGCTTGCCCCCAGGCGGAACGCCTCGTTCACGGCCCGGAACGAGTTGTTCTGCACGGGATCGATCGCGAGCGCGGGCCCGCTGCCGCTCGCTTTGCCGGGCAGCGGCACGATGCCGGCGGCGACCGGATCCGAGTTGAAGCCGATGCCGGGGACGCTGTCGAACGGCGCGGCGTCGGCTTCGTCGCTGGTTTTCCAGTCGAGCGCCCGGCCTGCCACCGGCTTCATCGCCGCGCGCATTTCAGGGTTTAACGGCGCATTCACGGGCACCACGCGCACACCCATCTGGAGCGGCAGCGTCCAGCCCGCAACGTCGTAAGGCTGGTCGGGCGGGCCTTCGGGGAACTCGCGCAGGTCAGGATACTTCTGCACCTCGAGCACCTGCCGCGCCAGTTCCGCATACTCCTGGTCCATCGGGATGACCCACGTTCCGGCCGGGTATTTCACCCCGCCGAAATCGAGGGCCTTCGTGAGCTGCGAAACACGCACGCCGTTGAACGCGAGCCGGCGCAGCAACTCCACCGGCGCCACCGGATCGCGCTGCTCCTGCGGGATGAAGTACGCGAACGGCGGATTCGAGGTGTAATTGCGAATGGTGTCGCGCCCGGCCTGGTAGCGGTTGTAGAGCACATCCTCTTTATATTTCGCGGCGTAATCGAGCACCGCCATCGAGGCGACTTCCATGTACTTCACGGCGTCGCCGAGGCGCCACCAGCCGCCCTTCCACGGGCTCGAGTAGAGCGACTCGGAGCGCAGCGCGGCCTTATCGCGCGGGAAATCGGAGACGGTGTAGAAGAACGGCGTCGCATAGCGGTAGAGCGCGGTTTCGGTCCAGAACGAGACGCGGTTTTGCAGCATCGGCATGTAGTCGTTGTAGCCGGGATACCACGCGTCGAAGCCGGTGCCCATGTGCGTGGCGCCGGGCAGGCCGCGCTCATCGAGCGCCTGCGCGATCAGCATGCCGATGGCGTTCACCTCGCGCGACATCAGCGGCGGCACCTCGGAGGCGACCGGCTCGGCGAACGGCGGCAGCCAGATGCGGGTCGGGAACGGGGCGCTCTGGTGCTGCACGTAGGTGATCTGCGGCTCCCAATGGCGCCAGGTGCGCTCGATCACGCGCGATTCGATCATGTCGAGCATGTAGCCGTCGCGGTTGTTGTCGTGGCCGACGTATTTCTGGTACAGCTTCGGCAGCGGCGCCACCTCGTACGGCGTGCCGACGTTCGAGCGGTACCACTCGGCCACCATGTTCTGCCCGTCGGGATTGAGCGAGGGCCACAGCAGCAGAACGACGTTGTCGAGGATGGCGCGCGTGCGCGGGTCCGTGCCGGTGACCAGATCGTAGGCGAGCTGGATCGTGTGCTGGCCGCCGGCGACCTCGGTCGAGTGCAGGCCGCCGTCGATGTGCACGAACGGCTTGCCTTCGCGCGCCAGGCGGCGCGCCTCGTCGTCGGTCAGGCCTTCGGGGTGCGCGAGCCGCTGCGAGATTTCCCGAAGGTGTTCGAGGTTCGCAAGGTTCGCCGCCGAGGAGATCGCGGCCATGTACCACGCGCGGCCTTCCGAGGTGCGTCCGATCTCGATCAGCTTTACGCGGTCGCTCGATTTCTCGAGCGCGCGGAAATAGCGGAGCGCATCATCATAGCTGGCGAGGTGAAAATCGGCGCCGGGCTTGAACCCAAGCACGGATTCGGGCGCCGGCACGGCCGGCTGCGTCTGCGCGGCGACCAGCGCGGGCAGCAAAAAGGCGGCAATCCGGAATGCGGAAAGCATAATAGCTCTCGTTGTAGCACAAGGCGGGACGGGTGGCGAACGCCCGTTCGTGCCGCGCGACTCTCGTCTCGAGTACTGCCGCGCGCGCATCCGGCGTTGCGCGCACGCATCCTCCGCTATCGGCGTGAGTGCGAGGGGCGTCTACGGACGGCGGAAATGTACGTCACTGCGCCAGCACAATCTGCGCGATCCGATCGCCGAGCTGGCGCAACTGGGCGCCTTCGAGGTTGCTCATGACGGCGATGGCGAGGTTCTCCGAGGGCAGGGTCAGCAGCAGCGTCGTGGCGCCCTGCTGCGCGCCGGTGTGGCTGGCCCATTTGCGGCCGTCGCGTTCGGTGAGGCTCCAGCCGAGGCCGTAGTTGGTGGGCTTGCCGTCGCGCGTTTTCTGGCTCGTGTACATTTGGGCCAGGGTCGTGCGGCTCACCAGCAGGCCGCCGTTGAGCGCCGTGGCGAACGCGACCAGGTCGGCGGGGGTCGAAACCAGGCCGCCGCCGGGGACCTTGTTGCTGGTGTCGGCGAGGCCGCAGTTTCGGATCCGCCCGGCGGCGTCCCGGCGGTAACCGCGGACCCGATGCGGCACGATATCGAAAACGTCGTCCTGCTCGATGTGACCCATGCGCGCGGGGCCGAAAATATTTTCGCGCAGGTAATCCATGAACTTCATTCCCGAGGCGCCTTCGACGGCTGCGCCCAGGAGCACGTAGCCGTACGTGGTGTACTGATAGCGCGTGCCGGGCTCGAACAGCAGCGGATCGCCAGCGAAGATCTTGAGCGGCTCCGTGAGATTCGTGTAATGGCGGGTGCTGTCCATTTCGCCCGTCTTGTAATGCCGGATGCCGCTCAGGTGTCCGAGCAGCAGGCGCGCCGTGACGGGCCATGGCTTCTCGGGGAAGGAAGGCACGTACTTCTGGATCGGCGCATCCAGGTTCAGGCGGCCGCGCTCGACAAGCTGCATCACGGCGACGGCGGTGATCGGTTTCGAGATGGAGCCGAGCCGGTACACGCTCTCCGCGGTCGCCGGGACCGAGTTCTCGATATCCGCCATGCCGAAGCCCTGCTGCCAGTCCAGGCGGCCCCCGGTGGCGATCGCGATCGAAAGCGCGGGGATGCTCTGGCGCGACATTTCCGTCGTGACCGCCTGGTCGATCGCTTCGAGCGCGGTTGGCTTGAGTGCAGCCGGCTTCGCGGCGGACAATGCTGCCGCGGCGCAAAACAGCAGGGCCGGAATACAAACGGCCCGGCGGCGGGGGACAAACCAAGGGGGCATGGCGAAACGAGTATTCTACCCTGATTCGCTTTCGAACAGCAGACCCTGTTCGGGCTCGGGCTGCCACAGCTCGGGGCGGTACTCGGCCGGCGATGCCGCCAGGCCGTGGCGCGCGCGGATGCGGCGCACTCGCTCGCTTACCGTGTTCGCATACTCGCCGCGGAGGAAGGCGCCGCGGCGGAACATCTCCTCATAGCGCGGCAGCAGACGCGGGAAATGCCTTTCGAGGAACGGGAAGAAGACCTCTTTCGCGCAGGGCTTCAGGAAGAGCAGCCCGCCGCCCATGAAGCTCGCGCCCGCGCGGGCGGCTGCGGCGGCGAGCGCGTCGAGGCTCTCCTCGGTGTCGGTGAGCAGCGGCATGATCGGGTTCGGGAAGACGCCGGCCACGATGCCCGCTTCGGCGAGCGCCTTCACCGCTGCCAGGCGCAGATCCGAACGCGGGGCGCGCGGTTCGAGCAGGCGCGCGAGATCCTCGTCGGTCGTGGTCACCGTGATGTTCACACTGAAAACGTTTGCGCGTGAGATTGTTTTGAAGAGGTCGATGTCGCGCAGGACGAGATCGGATTTCGTCGTGACCGAAAGCCGGCGCCCTTTTTCGCCCGCGAAGACCTCGAGGATCTCGCGGGTGAGGCCGAAGCGGCGCTCGGCGGGCTGGTAAGGGTCGGTGGCGGTGCCGATCGCGATGGCTTCCGCGCGCGGCGTCTTGCGCAATTCGGCGGCGAGGGTCGAGCGCACGAACTGCTTGGCGTAGATCTTTCGCTCGAAATCGCGCGCGCCGGAAAGCTCCATGAACTCGTGCGTGTAGCGCGCATAGCAGTATTTACAGCCGATTTCGCAGCCTCGGTAGGGATTGATGGTCCACTCGAAGGGCATGCGCTCCCTGGTGCGGTTGAGGAGGCGGCGGGTGGGGAGCTCGAAATACTGGACGGAGCGCTTGGCTTCGAGGAGGTCGCCCTCGGCAGCGAGTTTGGCGATGCCGGCGAGGTTGGGCACGCCCCTATTTTCGCTTTTTGTTCGCTGGATTGCAAGATACTAAAGCACCAGCCGCTCGTCCCCCTCCCGATGAGTCACGCGCTCGCGGTCCAGGTATTCGAGCAGCGGGATGGCGTATTTGCGCGAGATGCCGGCGAGGTCCTTGAACTGCGGCACGCTGAGGCGCTGGCCGCGGTGCGGCGCGAGGCGCTCGCGCAGGGCTTCGAGGGCGGAGCGGTGAAACACGAGGTCGTCGGCCACCTTCACCAGGCGGCGCTCGCGCAGCAGGATCTGCAGCAGCGAACGCGCGCGGGCCGGTTCGACGCCCGATTTGGCGAGCACCTCGGCTACGGCGGGCACGGCGAGGCCGGCGTCGAGAAACGCCTTCTCGATCGCGCCCGAGGCCTGCTCCTCGTCCTGCCTGAGCACCACCTTGTGCGAGGCGAGGCGCACGAGCTCGCCTTCGGCGGCGATCGCCGCGGTGCGCGAGATGATGGCGTCGAGCAGGTGGGCGGGGGCGTCGGGAAGCTCGCGGCTGCGCAGTTCCTCTTTCGGCATGCCGGGCGCGAGCGGGCGCTCTTTGTGGAAGGCCTGGAGCACGTCCGTGATGCGCGCTACAGTGGCGCGGAACCACTCGCGGTCCACGAGCCACAGACGCGGCTCGGTGAGCGCCAGGATGCCTTCGGCTTTCGCGGCGCGCTCGATTTCCTGGGGCATGAGGCCGGTGGCCGCGATCAGCTCGGGGATTCCCATGCCGAATCCGGATTCACGCACGAGCAGCGCAACGCGCTGTTCGGGCGTGCCCTGGGCGAGCGTGCGCAGGCGCGCGGCGGCATCCTCGCCGCGGCTGTACTTGTGCGCGGTGATGTCCACCACGACGCCGCCGCCGATGGTGACGACGGGCGAGAACATGCGGACGATGAAGCGGTCGCCGGGCAGCAACTGGAGCGGATCGCGCAGCAGAATGCGCACGAACGCGTGCGTTCCGGGGGCCATGGGCCCGGGCGATTCGAGCAGGCGCACCTCGGCCTCGACCTCGGCGGCCGCGCTGTGGAAGTGAACGGGCGCGCGGTTTTTGAGAGGCTTCACGGAGGGCAGCAGGTCGAGCGAGCAATCGATCCGGGAGACGGCGGTGAAGCGGCCGGGCTCGGTCAGCATCATGCCGCGAGCGAGTTCCGAGGACTCGACGCCGGCGAGGTTGAGCGCGGTGCGCTGGCCCGCGAGCGCGCGGGCGGCGGGTTTTCCGTGCACCTGAATTCCGCGCACGCGGAGGCGGCGGCCGCCGGGGTGCAGTTCGACTTCCTGCTCGCGCGCGACGGCGCCGGAGATGAGCGTGCCGGTGACCACGGTGCCGAAGCCGTGCATGGAAAACGCGCGATCGATGGGCAGGCGCAAGTGGCGCGAGGAATCCTTGGCGGGCGCTTCGGCGGCCAGATCGAGAAGGCGCGCGCGCAGCTCGTCGAGGCCTTCGCCCGTGGAGGAGCTGACCGCGACGACAGGCGCGCCTTCCAGGAACGACCCCGCGACGAACTCCTCGGCTTCAAGGCGCGCCAGATCGAGGATTTCGCGATCGACGAGGTCGGCCTTCGTGAGGACGACGATGCCCTTGCGGATGCCGAGCAGGCGGCAGATGTCGAAGTGCTCGCGGGTTTGCGGCTTGATGGATTCGTCGGCCGCGATGACGAGCAGCACGAGGTCGATGCCGCCGGCGCCCGCGAGCATGTTCTTCACGAAGCGCTCGTGGCCGGGCACATCGACGAAGGCGACGCGGACGTTTGGCGAGAGGTCGAGGTGGGCAAAGCCAAGGTCGATCGAGATGCCGCGGCGCTTTTCCTCTTCGAGGCGGTCCGTATCGATGCCGGTGAGCGCGCGCACGAGCGCGGTTTTGCCGTGGTCGATGTGGCCGGCCGTGCCGACAACGATGTTCTTCATGCGGGGCTGATAAACATCGTACTACCGGGCCGGGCCTAAGCGGCTTCGACGTCGGGCCAGCGCACGCCGCGCATGTCGCCGGTGCGCAGAAACTTGTCGTGCATGGCGAAGGCGACGGGCAAGGCCTGGGGCGTGTGGCCGGATTCCACGATTTTCAGGTACTCGCGCAGCGTCTCGCGGAAATCGGGGTGGGCGCAGTTCTCGATGATGAGCTCGGCGCGCTCGTAGGGCGGGCGGCCGCGCAGATCGGCAATGCCCCACTCGGTGGCGATCACCTGCACGGAATGCTCGCTGTGATCCATGTGGCTGACGAGCGGCACGACGGTGCTGATGCGGCCGCGCTTGGCGGTGGACGGGCAGGTGAAGATCGAGAGATACGCGTTCCGCGTGAAGTCGCCCGAGCCGCCGATGCCGTTCATTATCTCGCGCCCCATCACGTGCGTGCTGTTCACGTTGCCGAACAGGTCCACTTCGATCGCGGTGTTGATGGAGATGATGCCGAGCCGCCTGATGACCTCGGGATGATTCGAGATTTCCTGCGGGCGCAGCAGGATGCGCGAACGGAACCAGTCGAGATCCGTATAGACCTCGCGCAGCACGCCGCGGCTCAGAGTGAGCGAGCAACTCGATGCGAACGTGACGCGGCCCTCCCGCATGAGGCGAATCACCGAGTCCTGAAGCACCTCGGTATACATCTGGAACGGCGGGATGCGGGGATGCTCGCCAAGTGCGCTCAGGACAGCGTTCGCAATGTTGCCGACGCCGGACTGCACGGGCAGGAACGATGCCGGGATGCGGCCGGCGTCCATTTCCGTGGCGAGGAACTGCGCGACTTCGCGGCCCACGCGCTCGATATCGGGCGTTGCCGCTTCAAACCCGCGCGTCTCGTCGGGCAGGTCGGTTTCGACAACGCCGGCGATCTTGGCGGGATCCACCTGGATGACCGGCGAGCCGATGCGGTCCGAGGGCGAGTAGATGGGGATCTCGCGGCGGTGCGGCGGGTCGGCGGGCTCGTAGATGTCGTGCATGCCGAGCAGCGTGGGCGGGTGATAGCGATTCAGCTCGATGAGGATGCGGCCGGCCTTCGCGCAAAACGTCGGCGTGGCGCCCACCGAGGACGTGAGCACGATGCCGCCGCCGCTGGTAATGTCGCAGGCTTCGACGACGGCCCAGTCCACCGGGCCGAGAAAGCCGTAGCGCACGGCCTGGGGCATCAGCGAGAGATGCATGTCGAAGAAGCGCGTATCGCGCGCGTTGATGCGAGCGCGAAGGTTGGGGTCGGATTGATAGGGCGTGCGGAAGCTGATGGCGCGGGCCTCGGCGAGCGCGCCATCGAGCGACGGGCCGGTGGATGCGCCGGTGAGCACGCCGATGCGGAAGTCGCGGCCGGCATTGTGCCTGGCGATGGCGCGGGCGGCGATGGCGCGCGGGATGGCCTTCGGCGCGCCCGCGGGCGTGAAGCCGCTGAAGCCGACGGTGTCGCCGTGGCGGATCAGCGCGGCGGATTCATCGGGGCTTAAAACAGGAAAACCAAGGCTCATAGAAACCTCTGGTGCTGAGCGCTCCCGGCGAGGCAGGCGCTTTCGCCTGCCCAGGCTCCTGTTGTGGTGAGACCGCGGCAGGCGAAAGCGCCTGCCCCACCAAACCTACCGTGTCGCACCGCTCCGGTACAACTCCAGCAACTGCTCGACGGCCCGGAACGCGGTGATGCGGCCGTGGAGCACGTCGCGTTCGAGTTCGGGCAACTTCTGCCGGACGAGCGGATGTTGCCGGAACAGGTCGAGCAATCCCTCTTCGAGCATCGAGCGCATCCACGCTTTGGTCTGCTCGCGGCGCAGCCGTTCGAGCATGCCGCTGTCCTGGAGCATGCGGCGGTGCTCGATCACGGCGCTCCAGATCTCCGCGATGCCTTGGCCGGTCGCGGCCGAGCAGGTCACCGCGCGCGGTTTCCATCCGGTTTCGGACGGCGGCAGCAGGTGCAGGGCGCTCATGAATTCGTGGCGCGCGATCTCGGCGCGGCGGCGGTCCATGTCGGCCTTATTGATCGCGATCAGGTCGGTCATTTCGATGATGCCGCGCTTCATGCCCTGCAACTCGTCGCCGGCGCCGGGCAGCATGAGCAGCAGGAAGAAATCCACCATGCCGCGCACCGCAGTTTCGGATTGGCCGACGCCGACGGTCTCGACCAGCACGGCGCCGTAGCCCGCGGCCTCGCACAGCAGCATGATCTCGCGCGTCCGCCGCGCGACGCCGCCGAGCGAGCCGCCGGAAGGCGACGGGCGGATAAACGCGCCGGGCTCATTCGCCAGCAACGCCATGCGGGTCTTGTCGCCGAGCACGCTGCCGCGCGAAATGCGGCTGCTCGGATCCACCGCGAGCACGGCGACCCTTTGGCCGTGTTCGCGCGTGAGCCGCAGCCCGAGCGCCTCGATAAACGTGCTCTTGCCGGCGCCGGGCACGCCGGTGATCCCCACGCGCACGGAACGTCCCGCGTGCGGGAGGCACGCCTCGAGCACCTGCCCGGCAAGCGCGGCGTGTTCGGGCCGCAGGCTCTCGACCAGCGTGATGGCGCGCGCGAGCACGGCGCGGTCGCCGCGCAGAATGCCCTCCACGTATTCGTCGCGCGTGAGACGGCGGCGGCCGTGCGTGTGTAGTTGCGGGCTGGTCACGCTGATTCTTCTTCCGCGATGCCGGCGGCAAGCATCTCCAGGATCTCCCTCGCGCACACGGGAATGACGGCGCCCGGGCCGTAGATGCCGGCCACGCCGGCCTCGTACAGCGCGTCGTAATCCTGCGGCGGCACGACGCCGCCCACGATCACCAGAATGTCGCCGCGGCTGAGCTTGCGAAGCTCCTCGATTACCTGCGGCACGAGCGTGGTGTGCCCGGCGGCGAGCGATGAGACGCCGAGCACATGGACATCGTTTTCGACGGCATGGCGCGCGACTTCGGCGGGCGTCTGGAAGAGCGGGCCGATATCGACATCGAAGCCGAGATCGGCGAACGCGCTCGCGACGACCTTGTAGCCGCGGTCGTGCCCGTCCTGGCCCATCTTCGCGAGCAGAATGCGCGGGCGGCGGCCTTCGGCCTCGGCAAATTCGTCGGCCATGCGGCGCGCGATGCGGAAGTTCGCGTCGGCCTTGGTTTCCGCGGAGTAGACGCCCGCCACCGAGCGCATCGGCGCCTGGTAGCGGCCCCAGACCTTTTCAAGCGCGGCGGAGATCTCGCCCAGCGTGGCGCGCTTGCGCGCGGCATCCACCGCCAGCGCCAGCAGGTTGCCTTCGCCCGTTTCAGCCGCATGCGTCAGGGCCGCGAGCGCAGCTTCCACGGCGGCCGCGTTGCGGTTCCGCTTCACCTCTTCCAGCCGCTTGATCTGCGAATTGCGCACAGCCGTATTATCCACGACCAGCACCTCGATCGGGGGCTCGGCTTCGAGCTGATACGCATTCACGCCGACGATGATGTCGCGTCCGGAATCGATGCGCGCCTGCTTGCGCGCGGCGGCTTCCTCGATGCGCATCTTGGGCAGGCCGCTCTCGATGGCCTTCGTCATCCCGCCGAGCTGCTCCACTTCCTGAATGAGGTTCCACGCGCGCCGCATCAGTTCGCCGGTGAGCCGCTCGACATAGTAAGAGCCGCCGAACGGATCGACGGTGCGCGTGATCTCGGTCTCTTCCTGGAGGTAGATTTGCGTGTTGCGGGCGATGCGCGCGGAAAAATCGGTCGGCAGTGCGAGCGCCTCGTCGAGCGAGTTGGTGTGCAGCGACTGCGTGTGGCCCATCGCCGCGGCGAGCGCCTCGACGCACGTGCGCACCACGTTGTTGAACGGGTCCTGCGCGGTCAGGCTCCAGCCCGAGGTCTGCGAGTGCGTGCGCAGCGCCATCGACTTCGGGTTCTTCGGATTGAAGCCGCGGACGAGCTTCGCCCACAGCGGCCGCGCGGCGCGCATCTTCGCGATTTCCATGAAGAAGTTCATGCCGACATCCCAGAAGAACGAGATGCGGGGGGCGAAGCTGTCGATATCGAGGCCGGCGGCGATGCCGGTGCGGACGTACTCGAGGCCGTCGGCGAGCGTGTAGGCGAGCTCGAGATCGGCGGTCGCGCCGGCCTCCTGCATGTGGTATCCGCTCACGCTGATGAAGTTGAATTTCGGCATGCGCTCGGAGCAGTAGCGGAAGATCTCGCCCACGATGCGCATCGAGGGCCGCGGCGGGTAGATGTACGTGTTGCGCACCATGAACTCTTTCAGAATGTCGTTCTGAATCGTTCCGCTGAGCTTCTCCGGCGGCACGCCCTGCTCTTCGGCGGCGACGATGTAGAACGCCATCACCGGCAGTACGGCGCCGTTCATGGTCATCGACACGGACATCTGGTCGAGCGGGATCTGGTCGAAGAGGATTTTCATGTCCTCGACGGTGTCGATCGCGACGCCGGCTTTGCCCACATCGCCGACGACGCGCTCGTGATCGGAATCGTAGCCGCGGTGCGTGGCGAGATCGAACGCGACCGAGAGGCCTTTCTGCCCGGCCGCGAGATTGCGGCGGTAAAAGGCGTTCGACTCCTCGGCGGTGGAGAAGCCGGCGTACTGGCGGATGGTCCAGGGGCGCTGGACATACATCGTGGAGTACGGGCCGCGAAGGAAGGGCGGAATGCCCGCGGCGTATTCCAGGTGCTCCAGATCCTCGAGATCGGCGGCGGTGTAGAACGGGCGCAGCAGGATGTGCTCGGGCGCGAGCCATTCGCCTCCCGGAGCGGGCATGGCGCCGGGCGCCTCGCGTGGTTGGAAATCGATCTTCGAAAAGTCGGGGCGCATGTTTATTCTTCCATTCCCAGGCGGGCCTGCCAGGCCGAGAGCGTCTCGGCGGCGTTGCTCCGGAGGTGTATGAAATCGGCGGCGCCGGCGTTGCGCAGCTCCGCGGCATTCTTCGGGTTGCCGGCGACGATCACGGGCACGCCGGTGGGGCGGGCGCTTTCGCCTGCCACTGTGCGCGCCGGCGAAGGCGCCTGCGCCGCCGCAACCGCAATCGGGACGAGCGCGACGTACTCGTCGTCCGCGCTGCACAGCACCACGGCGTCGATGCCGCCTCCGGCGAGCGCCGCCTGAAGCGCGGCGGCGTCGGCGAAGTATTCAGAGCGCGTGGCGAAGCCCGCGCAGGCGAAGAAATCGGCGGCGAATCCCGAACGCGCCTTGCGCATTTTGAGGTCGCCCATTTCGGCGAGCAGGAAAAGCGGCGCGCGGCCGGTCTTTTCCGCGTGGCGCTCCGTGCGCAGGCGGATGCGCTCGAAAACCTCAGCCGCGCGCGGCGAGATGTTGCGCTCGATCCGGCCGAGCATCCGCTCCTCGGAGTTCGCGTAACGGTTCGTGCCGACCAGCGTGCGCCGGCGCGAGGCGATCGCCGCTTGCTTCGCGGCGCGCGAGCGGGCGATCTCATCGCGGATCGTGCCGTTCTGCCACGCGGTGTGGAAGCCGCCCGCGTTTTCGACCTGCTGGATGAGCTTCCACGCCTCCCGCGCGATCGAGCCGGTGAGCGCCTCGACGTACCAGGCGCCGCCCGCGGGATCCACCGAACGGTCGAACCACGACTCCTTCTTGAGGATGAGCTGCGTGTTTCGCGCGAGCCTTCGGCTGAAATCGTCGGGCGATTTGTAGGGCTCGTCGAACGGGACCGTCTCCATCGAGTCGCACCCGCCGATCGCGCCCGAGATCGTCTCGGTGGTCGCGCGCAGGATGTTCACGTACGGATCGTAAACAGTCTTGTTGAAACGCGAGCCGCGCACGTGAACGAGCGCCTTTGCCGAATCGCGGTCCTTCGGCCCGAACGCCTCGACCGCGTGCGCCCAGAGCAGGCGCGCCGCCCTTAGTTTTGCGATCTCGAAGAAAAAGTTCGAGCCGGCGGCGAAGGAAAAGACGAGCGCGCGGGCGGCCTGGTCCACCGTCAGCGAGCGGGCAGTGAAGCCGTCCAGATAATCGATGCCGGCCGTGATCGCGTAGCCGAGCTCCTGAACCGTGGTCGCGCCCGCGTCATGGAGGCGATGCGCCTTGACGGTGACGGGCCTGAACAGTGGCGCGTTGCGGGCGGCGCGCTTCACAAGCTCGGCGATCTCGTCGCCGTCGCCGGGCGCGACGCCGTCCATGTGCGGATCGTAGCCGAGCGACCCTTCGACGCCGGCGGCCGTTTCCACAATCGCTCGCAGCGCCGGCAAACCGCCCTCGAAGTGCACGGGACAATTGAGGTCGCGGATCAGCGCGCGCACGTCGTCCGCGGTCGCGGGCGGCGCCTGGAAAGCGATCGCCTCGGCGCCCTCGGCCAGCGCCTTTCGCGCGCGCTCGTTCGCGCGGGCCGGATCCGGCTCGTCGATCACTTCGCGGATGCGCCACGCATTCGAGGCCCGCGTGCCGCGCACGTACGGGAACTCGCCGGGCGCCGGCCCCAGATGCGCAAGCACGGCCATGTCCTCTTCGCGATAGAACGGCTGGACGGTAATGCCGTCGTCGGATTCCCAGACGAGCCGGTTGTAGTCGGCGCCTTTCAGGTCCGCGAGGATCTCCTCTTTCCACCGCGCAGTCGTAGTGGGCGGAAATTCCGCCAGCAGTCTTTCTGGCATGTTATTCGAACTCCACGAGCACCTGGCCCGATTGCACGCCCTCGCCGGCCGCCGTATTGATTGCTTTCACCTTGCCCGCAACTGGCGATGTAATGTTTGTTTCCATCTTCATTGCTTCTAACACAAGTAAGGGGTCATTGATCTGGATCTGCTGTCCCACATGGGCGTTAACGCGCACGACAACGCCGGTCACCGGCGCGCGGACGACCTTGCTTTCGTCGGCGGCGGCAACGGCGGCTCCGGCCGCGCCGGCCAAACCGGCGGGCGGAGGAGGAGCGCTCACGGCCGTCGGACGCGGCCTGTAATAAGCCGGGCGCGACGGGCGCGTTTCCTCCTCGGAAACCTCGACGTCCACGTCGTACGCTTTTCCATCGATCGTGATCCTCAGTTTCAAGTTCGACTCCCCTCACGGCCGCACGAGAACGTGCGAACCCTGGATGTGAACGCGGCCCTGCTGGCTCCAGGGGCTGGCCGCGGCGGGGCGCGCGGGCCGAATACCGCGGACGCGTGCGGTCTTGCCAAGAAATGCGGAGACCGCGGCGGAGATGATGGCCAGCGTTTCCGGCGAGAGTTCCCCGGCCCCGGTGGCGGCCGGCCGCTCCGGTTCGGCCGCTGCGCGCGGCTCGGGTTGCGGCGGTGCGCCGCTGTGCGCGGGCTGCGCTTTCCTGAGCTCACGCCGGGCAATGAAGAACGCGGCGACGGCGCCGGTCGCGCCGCCCCCCGCGATCGCCAGCGGCAATAGCGACTTAGTGGTCATGGCCATACTTGCTCCAGCGCGCCCTCGCGGCCGCGGCTCTCATGTTTGGGGCGACCGTGAGGGAGCGGTAGCGAAAATCGGGAAATGAGTATACTGTCACCGGTTTTTCGGCTCCTATAGCGGGATCAGGCCGTGTTTCTTCGGCGGCCGCAGCTCGCGCTTCGTCTGTAGCGCGTCGAGCGCCGCGGCCAGGTACGGGCGCGTGTTCGCCGGGTCGATAATGTCGTCCACCAGCCGCCGCGCGCCCGCCACATAGGGATTCGAAAACTTCGCCCGGTACTCCTCAATCAGTTCGCGGCGCCGCGCCTGCGGGTCGGGCGCATCGTTGATCTCATCCCGAAAAATCACCTCCACGGCGCCTTCCGCGCCCATGACGGCGATCTCGGCCGTGGGCCAGGCGACGACGCGGTCGGCGCCCAGGTCCTTCGCGCACATCGCCAGATACGCGCCGCCGTACGCCTTGCGCAGAACCACGGTCAGCTTCGGCACCGTTGCGGCCGAGTATGCGAACAGCAGCTTGGCGCCGTGCCGGATGATGCCGCCGTATTCCTGCGCCACCCCGGGCAGAAAGCCGGGCACATCCACGAACGTCAGGATCGGAATGTTGAAGGCGTTGCAGAAGCGGATGAAGCGCGCGGCTTTGTCGGACGCGTTAATGTCCAGGGCGCCCGCCAGCACCGCGGGCTGATTCGCCACCACGCCCACGGTGCCGCCGGCGAGGCGGCCGAAGCCCACGATGATGTTCTGGGCGAACGCCGGCTGGATCTCGAGCAGGTCGCCCTGATCGAGAATGCGCGCGAGAATGTCGCGCATATCGTAGGCGACCTTCGTCTCTTCGGGCATGATCTCATCGAGCGAGGGGTCGGGCCCAAGCGGTTCGTCGAACGCCAGCCGCGGCGGATCCTCGAGATTGTTCGAGGGCAGGAAGCTGAGCAGGCGCTTGCAGATGAAGATCGCGTCGTCGTCGTCCTCGGCTACGAAGTGGACGACGCCGGAGTAGCTCATCTGCGCCACCGGTCCGCCGAGTTCTTCCGGCGACACCACCTCGCCGGTCACCTGCCGGATGACGCCCGGTCCGGTGACGAACATCTGCGCGGACCGCGTCTGGATGATGAAGTCGGTCAGCGCGGGGCTGTACGCCGCACCGCCGGCGCATGGGCCGCAGATCAGCGAAATCTGCGGCACGGCCCCGGAGAGCATCGTGTTCGCGTAGAACACGCGGCCGTAGCCCGCGAGGCTGTCGATGCCCTCCTGCACGCGCGCGCCGCCGGAATCGTTGAAGACGATAAGCGGCGAGCCGGTCTTGAGCGAGTAGCGGGCCATCTCGGCGATTTTGTCGCTGTGCACTTCGCCCGCGGAGCCGCCCGCGACGGTGAAGTCCTGGCTGGCGACGTGAACGAGCCGGCCGTCCACCGTCGCGGCGCCCGTGACCACGCCGTCGGCGGGCAGCTCCTTGCCTACCATGCCGAAGGCGGTGGCGCGGTGTTTCGCGAAGAGGCCGATTTCCTGGAAACTGCCCGCATCGACGAGATGCTCGATGCGCTCGCGCGCGGTCAGGCTGCCTTTGGCGTGTTGTTTCTCGATGCGCTCCCTGCCGCCGCCTTGCTTCAGCCGCTCGCGCGTCTGTTCGAGTTCCTCTACTCTGTGCCGGATTCGCATGCTCCTCTTCATGCGGCCTCCTCTACGCGGCGGGCGCGACCGTTACCTGGTGCGACCGCCCGCCGATGGTGATCGTATATTTGACGGGGCCGGCCAGTTGACCCTGCGCCGGCGCCGCCGGTTGCGCGGCGGCGGCCGGCTTCGCTTCCCGGCTCGGATTCTTCGGCCCCAGCGCGCGCTCGGCGAAGAATTTCGCCGCGACGTTCGGGAACATGGCGTAGGTCAGCACGTCCTCGTCGCTGCCGTTGCACTCGGGAATCTGGAGCGCCTCGGCGCGCAAGTCGTCCCACTCGGGCCGCAGCAGGTCGGCGGGCCTCACCGTGATCGGCTGCTTTTTCGATTGCTGAACGGCGAGCTTGACCACGTCCTGATTCTTCTGGCCGATCGTGCGGCCGTAGTAGCCGAGCATGAGATCGGAAAACTCGCCCGTGAGCGTCTTGTAACGGCCCATGAGGACGTTGAGCACGGCCTGTGTGCCGACGATCTGGCTCGAGGGCGTCACCAGCGGCGGATAGCCCGCGTCCTTGCGCACGCGCGGCACTTCCTCCAGTACCTCGCGCATGCGGTTGCCCGCGTTCTGCTGTCTCAACTGGCTCTCCATGTTCGAGATCATGCCGCCCGGGATCTGGCTTTCGAAAATCTGCGTCTCGACGCCGCTGAACTCGGTCAGGAACGCCTTGTAGCGCGGCTTGACGCTGTCGAAGTATTCCTTCACCTTGAGGATGCGCGAGAGGTCCAGGCGCGTTGTGAAGCCCGTGCCTTCGAGCATTTCGACGAACGCTTCCGTGGGATTGTGGCCCGGCCCGAGGCTCAGGCTGCTGATCGAGGTATCCACGACGTCGGCGCCTGCCTCGACCGCCTTCATCAGGCTCACCATCGTGACGCCGGTCGTGGCGTGCGTGTGCACCTGCACCGGCATGTCCGCGCCGACGGCATCCTTGATGCCGCGCACGAGTTCGTAGGCGGGTTCGGGCTTCAGCAAAGCGGCCATATCCTTGATGCAGATCGAATCCACGCCCATATCGGCCAATTGCACGGCGAGGTCCACGAAGTGGCCGATGGTGTGCTCCGGGCTCACCGTGTAGCAGATGGCGCCCTGGGCGTGCTTGCGGTTCTTGCGCACCGCGCGTATCGAAGTGCGCATGTTGCGCAGGTCGTTCAACGCGTCGAAGATGCGGAAGACGTCGATGCCGTTTTCGGACGCCTTGTCCACGAAGCGCTCCACGACCTCGTCGTCATAGTGGCGGTAGCCGAGCAGGTTCTGCCCGCGCAGCAGCATCTGCAGGCGGCTGTTCGGCATCAGCCGCCGGAACGTGCGCAGCCGCTCCCACGGATCTTCGTTCAAAAAACGGATGCAGGCGTCGAACGTTGCGCCGCCCCAGCACTCGATGGACCAGTATCCGGCCCTGTCCAGATCTTCGCAGGCCGGGATCATATCCTCGAGCGCCATGCGGGTTGCGAGAAGGCTCTGGTGAGCGTCTCGCAGAATGAGTTCCGTGACCTCAATAATGCGGTCAGCCATTGCGGAGTACGCCCCTCTCTATTGCCAGTTTCGCACAGGGACGGCGGTTTGCTGGCCGAATTACATCACGTCGGCGAAATTCTTCTTGAGCTTGTAGAACCAGGCGTGGCCGAGCAGAAACAGCGCGGCCGAGAGCAGCCACAGCTTCCAGAGCGGGCCGAAATCCGGCGGGGCGGATTCGAGGAAGATGCGGCGGTAGCCGCGCACCAGGATGAACAGCGGATTGGCCGAGAGCACGTCGAGCGCCTGCGGCGGCAGTTGCCCAAGCGACTCGGCGGGATAGCAGATCGGCGTCAGGAAGAACCAGAGGGTGAGCAGAAATCCGTTGATCTGGCCGAGATCGCGCACGTAGACGCCGAGCGCCGCCAGGAACCAGCACAGGCCCATGGTGAACAGCACCTGCGGCACGACGAGCGCCGGCAGCCAGAACACCGCCCCGGGCAGGGCGCCGCGCGCGGCGAGCACGCCGGCGGCGAAGATACCTACCGCGACGCATTCCGTCGCCAGCGCGGAAAACGTCAGGTTCACCGGCAGGATTTCCAGCGGAAATACCAGCCTCTTCACGAAGGTGCGGTACTCGAGAACAATGAACGGGGCGCGCCCCACGGCCTCGCTGAACGCGAGCCAGGGCAGCATGCCGCAGAGAAAATACAACGCGAAGCCGGCCAGGCTCGGATCGGCCGCGGTCCTGGTCCTGAGCACCACGCCGAACACGAAGAAGTAGGTCACCATCAGGATCAGCGGATTCAGCACGGTCCAGAACGCGCCGCCGAAGGAGCCACGATAGCGTCCGAGGATATCGCGCCGCACCATCGAGCGAATCAGCGCGCGGTTGCGCCACAGCGTGCGCAACGGATATTCGAACGACCGCCCGGCGGCGCGCGCGAGGTTCTCCCGCCGCAGGTGCCCGAGCGTGGTTTCCCTGGCGCGCACGATGCGCGCGCGCCCGTCCTCCACCTCGGCATCGAGCGCGAGAAAGCGCGCCCCGCGCTCATAGTGCCACGCCACGTGCTCCTGCAAAGAGGAGACGAACACACGGTAGCGCCCCGCCTCCGGCGGCAGCGAAATTTCCAGATCGAGCTCGGCGGATGCGCCGGAGGCGAGCGGCGCTTCGAGCGGCACGCGCGCGCCGTCCACGACCAGCGTGCCCGAATCGGGGTCGAAGACCTGGTAGCCGGCGGCGTAGCCCTCCTCCGCGCTCCAGGTTTCGCCGGAGAAGTTGCGGACCCGCGCGCGAACGGTGATCGCCGGCGCGCTCATTCGTGTCCTCCCGTGCTGTACAACCACGCCGGGAAGCGCTCGCGCACCGGCCCGGTTTTGCGGCCGACCGCGAAGATATCGTTGCCGCGCAGATCCGTCCCGAGCTTATAGTGGGCGAGCATGCGCCGCACCCAGGCGAGCTCGGGCGCCGGCTCCTCGCGGAACGGGCCGGTTTCGAGCAGCACCACCTCGAAACCCGCGTTTCCGAGCAGCCGCCAGATCTCGCTCGGCGTGTACTCGCGGTTGTGGCGCGCGTCGCCGCCGGCCTTCGAATCGGGCCGCAGGTAGTGAGGGAACGTGCCCGGATGGTAGCCCTGCAATATCGCGGAGATCGAGTAGAGCGAGACGATGTTCGGAGTCGTGAGCACGACGTGCCCGCCGGCGCGCAGGATGCGGTTGACCTCCGCCATCATGTGCATCGGGTCTTCTTCCAAGTGCTCGATCAGCTCGCAGCAGAGCACGGTGGCGAAATACGCATCGGGATAAGGGAAGCGATCGCACTCGGCGTCGAACAGGTCCAGGTCGCACTCGAAGCGCTCGCCGTCGATCGAGGTGAGCGCGCGGTGGTCCGACTCGCCGAGCTTGCCGTAGTAGCAGCCGCGCACCTCGCCGTAGCCCAGCCGCGATTTGAGCGCCGGCGTGATCTGCAGGTACGCGCCCATTTCGAGCACGCGGTCGGAAGGCCCGCCCGGCGGCGTGATCTCGAGCGTTTTCTTCAGGCGCGCCATGTGCGTGTCCACGTAGTGGCGGAACAGCGGATCGGGCGGCGCCCAGTTCAGGATGTCCTCCGCCGCTACCGGCGCAGCCGCCTGCCGCGGCGCCGGTGCCGCTCCGCCGGCCGCAGCCGCGGCGGCCGCCGCGGGCGGGCGCTCGTCCACCCACTCCCCGCCTTTCGCAACGCACTCGAGGAAGCGCGCGTACTTCCGCGCCGTCTCCTCCCACGTGCACTCCCGCTCCACCCAGCGCCGCGCGCGCGCCCCCAGCGTGCGAGCCACTTCCGGGCGGGAAACGAGTAGATTCAGGTACTCGAAGATCTGGTCCTCTTCGCCGGCGCCGACCGGCACTTTCAGACAAATGTCGTCCGGCAGTTCGCTGAACGAGCCGATGTCGGAGACGAGCACGGGCTTCCCGAGACCGAAGGCGCGCAGCAGCGTGCCCGAGCTTTCGCCGACGGTGGGGTAGCGCAGGTTCAGCACGATGTCCGAGGCCGCAAGCAAACCGATGAAGTCCTCTTCCGGCGTAAAGCCGAGGATGCGCACGCTCGCCGCGAGGCCAAGCGCGCGGATCATCTCGTCGAGCGGGAATTCCGGGTGCGGCTCGCCGGCCAGGATCATCTTCGCGCGCGGCTCGACGCGCAGCAGCCGGCGGAACGCGCCGAGCGATTCGGCGATGCGCTTATACGGCTTGAGAAAGCCGAAGATGCCGGCCAGAGGCGTGGCCGGGTCCAGGCCGAGCCGCTCGCGGTAGCCGCACCGGTCGGCTTCCGGGATCCATGCGCCGTGGGGGATCGTCGCGACGGGCCCGGTGAACCCGGCCGCGCGCACCTGCTCGACCATGAACCGGCTGTGGACGATCACGCCGCGCGCGCGTTCCAGCACGCGGCGCGTCATCGGCAGGCCTTCGTAATCCGGCCCCACTTCGAGCGCGCGCACGCGGTGCGCGAACGCCAGCGCTTCGGCCCCGCCGTTGTATTCGGCCTCGCGCAGGTAAGCCTCCCAATCGCCCTGGCCGATGGTGAGGTGCACGATCAGATGGTGCAGGTTCGCCTCGTGCATCACCACCACGCCGGGATGGCGCAGCGCCGTCTTGTAAGCCGTGGCGTGATACGGGTTGTTGCCGATCTGGTAGACGGCGATATCGAACTGCGCGGGGTCGAAGTCGCGCGGGCGCTCGTCGAAAACCTCGACATCCGCCAGCGACTTCAGCGACTCCAAAACGGCGGCGGAGTAATCGGCAATGCCGCTCCTGGACGGCGGCATCGGCGAGAAGAACGCCACCCTCATATCAGCGGGCGAGTTCCATCGAGAAGGTCCCGAGCGGGAACGGAACATCGACGCGCAACGGCGTGCGCGCGGCGTCGCGGGCGAAGTACATCTCGAATTCAATACTCGACGCGGGGCCTTTCGCCGTTGCGCTCAGATGATCGGCGTCAACCGTCTTTTCGCCCATTTTGATCCTCTCGACGGCCACGAACTTCAGGCTGATCTCGTACGGCGCGCCGAAGTAGATTTTCTCGGTCTGCGGGAGCCGGCCCTGCGCAAGCTCGCGGCGCAGGAAAGCGAGGAACGTGAGGGCGTCGCGCGGGCAGGCCGGCGTGGAGAACTGCGATTTCCCGGCGCCCGCCGGGTTCAGGGTCTCTCGCGTGGCGCTGCGCTGCTCGAGATCGAACGTCGTCTTCTCCTCGGTCGTTTTGCTGCCGTGCGTGAATTTCTTGGTAAATTCGGTGGAGCAGAAATCGCCTTCGGAAACCGAGCTGTAGGAATCGGTGATCGCATAGCCGGGCAGCGAGGCGTCGAGCGACAGGCTCGATGTACGGCGGCCGCCGGCCTCGGACGACTGCAGGCGGCCTTCGCCCAGGCTCAGCCCGCTCGGCCAGTTCAGGGTATAGGCGAGAGCTTCGCCTTCCGGCTTGGCCTGGCTTTGAGCGGCCGGCCTGTCGTCCTTAGCCGCCTTCTGTGCCTGTCCGGCCGCGCCGGCGGCGGCGAGCGAGCAAGCTGCAAGCACGACAATTGCGTATTTCATCTGCGATATCGAGTATTTCACGAATTTGCGACGGATGCGGCGGCGCGCGGGACGCGGGCCACCTCGTAATAAACCGCCAGCGTCTGCTCGGCCGTTCGCCGCCAACTGAACTGCGCGGCGCGCTCGATGCCGGAGCGCTCCATGCGCGCGCGCAGGGCGGCATCGGTGGCAAGCGCGATAAGCGCCTGCGTCATCTCGCGAATCGAATACGGGTCGAACAGCAGCGCGGCCGCGTCCGCCACCTCATGAACCGCGGAGGCGTTCGAGCACGCGACGGCGCGCCCGCAGGCCATGGCTTCGAGCACCGGCAGGCCAAAGCCCTCGTAGAACGAAGGGAAGACGAAGAACTCGCAGGCGTTATAAAGCTGAAGCAGGTCCGGGTCGGAGACGAAGCCGGTGAAGTGAATCCGGCCGGCGACGCCGGAACGCTCGGCGGCGGCGTGGACCTCGGCGCCATGCCAGCTATCCTGGCCGGCGAGCACCAGATGATGCGGAGTCTCGGGGCGCGCCCGCACCATTTCGGCAAACGCGCGGATCAGGCCGGCCTGATTCTTGCGCGCCTGCAAATCGCCGACAGTCAGGATGAACGGCGCGCTCAGGCCCAGGCGCGAGCGGACCCAGCCGGCCGCGGCGGCGCGCGGCGCGGGCTGGAACAGGCTTGCCGCCGCGTTGGGTACGACCGTGATCTGTTCGGGGTCGAGCGAATAAGCCCGTGCGATCGCGGAGCGCGAGAACTCGCTGCCGGTGAGGATCCGCGCCGCGCGCCTCAACGTGTTCCGCACAGTCAGCCGGAGCTGCAGCGCGCGCGCGGGGGTGAAATATTCGGGGTGCTCGAGGAAGCTGACGTCGTGCACGCTGACGACAATGGGCGGGGGACAGTTGAGCGGCGCCGTGTACTGCACGTGGATCAGGTCGGGCTTGTCCTCGCGCAGCCGGCGCGACATTTCACAGCCGAGCCGCAGGAACGGATTGCGCGACACGCGCCGCTTCTCGAAACACGCGGGCACAATCCGGGCGGCCTCATCCGTCGAGATGTAGGCGATGAATTCGGATTCCTTGTCCAGCGCCGCGAAGGCTTCGAGCAGGCTGCGGATATACACTTCATTGCCGGTCAGCCGGCGCCCGATCGCATGTGCATCCACGCAGAACCGCATCCGCTTATGGCCCAGTATGAGTGATCGTGGTGCTAAATTCCCATTCTCGCAGCATTTTTCCGGTCGCGCCGGTGGCTCCCTAAATGCCCGCTTCCGCAAGCTTTTCCCACGCGCGCTTCCAGGTAAACCTTTGTTGAAACAAGCGGCGGCCCGCGCGGCCGAGTTTCCCGCGTTCGTCCGGGGAATCAAGCAGGCGCGCAACTGCCGCCCCGAAGGCTTCCGCACCGTCGGCGATCAGCAGGTGCTCGCCGTCCACGGCGTCCAGACCTTCGGCGCCCAGCGTGGTCGAGACCACGGCGCGGCCTGCGGCCCAGGCCTCCAGGATCTTGACGCGCGTGCCGCTTCCGGAATCGAGCGGCGCGATGACGACGCCGGCGGCGGCCAGCTCGCCGATGGCGTCCACGACGGGCCCCCGCAGGTCGATGCGCGCGTCGCCGCGAACGTAATCCGCGACGCCTTGCGGATTTTTCCCGACGATTCGCCAGACCAGCCCCGGCCGGGCCTCCCGCAGCCGCGGCCACACCTCGCGCCGGAAGAACCGGACCGCGGAGACGTTCGGACGGTACTCGAGGTTGCCGGAGAAGACGACGACGTTCTCTTCCGGAACCTGCGGCTGCGCGACGTCGCGGAGCGCGTTCGGATAAACCGCGACCTTCGACGCGGGCGCGATGCGGCGGGCGCGCGCCGCGTCCCGTTCGGAAGCGGCCAGCGTGAGGGCGAACCGCGGCAGCCACTCGCTTTCAAGGCGGCGGCAGGAGCGTTCGAAGCGGCCGAACACGGCCGATGCGGGCCAGGGTTCGCTGCGGGCATAGGAGCCGTAGAGCGCCGATTCCACGTTGTGCAGATCGAGCACGAGGCGCGCGGCGTGCGGCGCGAGTTGCTCCGCGTACGGCGCGCACCAGAAGTGTTCGGCCAGCGCGAGGTCGTAGCGGCGGCCGCGCAGGAATTCCGCCACCGGTCCGGCGAAGCCGGCGAAGCGGTCGTTGAGCGGCGGGCGGGCCGCGGCGAACCGCACCAGGTTTCGCAGGATGCGGGCCGGCGCGCTTCGCGAGTGGAACGGCAAATCGATGATGCGGAACTCGTCGGTGAGGCCGGCGGGAAATTCGGGCGGCGGCGCGCCCGGCTCGCGGAAAACGATGACGTCCACCGCGTAGCGCTGCGCCAGGTACTCGATCAGCGAGGCGGTGCGGATCGGCCCTCCGCCCGCAGCCGGGTATGGCGCTTCGGGGCACAGCACGAGCGCCCGCCGCTTGCTATCGCCCGAAGCGCCGCCGTGCATCTTCGTAAACCTCCCGCATCGCCTGCGCCGTGCGCGCCCACGAGAATTCGCGCGCCCGGGCCAGCGACTTCACTCGCAGCCCCGCGATCCACTCCGGGCAGGCCGCCGCCTTGCGCAGCGCTTCGGCCCAGCCGCGCGCGTCGCACGCGTCCACCTGGACGGCCGCCCCGCCCGCCACTTCGCTCAGTGCGGCATCGCGCGACGCAATCACCGCCGCGCCGCACTGCATGGCCTCGAGCACCGGAAGGCCGAAGCCCTCATACAGCGAAGGATACGCGAACGCGAGCGCGCCCGAGTAAAGCGAGGCGAGCTCGGCATCCGGCACTTCGCCGGGCGCGCGCAAGCCGGGCTCGGGCGGGAATGCGGCAAATCCCGGGCGGCAGCGGCCGGCGAGCACCAGGTCCACCGGAAATTCGCGCCGCACCTGGCGCCACGCTTCCACCACCGTCGAAAGATTCTTTCGCCGCTCGAGCGCGCCCACATACAGGAAGTACGGCTGCCCCGGCCGCGTTTCGACCGGCTGCAGGAACGGCGCGGCTGCTTCCGGCACGGCGACGACCTTGTCCGGACGAAGCCGGAAATATTCGATCGCCTGCTTTCGCACGGCCTCTGTCGGCGTGACGACGAGCGTGGCCGAACCGGCGCGGATGAGCGCGGGCGTGCGCCGCCGCACGCGCGCCGACGCGTCGGCTGCGAACGGCTCCAGCCACGGCGAGAGGTCGTGCAGCGTGAGCACGGCCGGCCGCCGCGCCGCGTACGGCACCTCGAAGTTCGTCCCGTGGAACACCTCGGCGCCCGCGCGGGCCAGCGCGCGGTTCAGACCGTACGCCCACCAGCGCCGTTCGAGCGCGGTGCGCGGGCCGGGCAGGCGCGCGAGGTTCGCCCGCGGCGGGCCGGGCATTTCGAAGGGCTGGTCCGAGGCGAGCGCAATCTCGTCGTCGGGAAAGCGCTCCGCAAGCGCGCGCGACAGTTCAGCCGTGTAGCGATGGAGACCGCCGCTCGCGAGCGTGAGCGGGGTGGCGTCCAGCGCGAGCTTCATCGTGCGGAGCGCTTGGCGAGCTCACCGAGCGCGCGCTGGCGGTGCGTGTAGTTGCGCTCGTAATAGTCCTGATACTGGCCGCTGCGAACGCGCTCCACCCAGCCGCGGTTGTCGCAATACCAGGCCACGGTCCGCGCGAGGCCTTCCTCGAAGCTCACCTCCGGCCGCCATCCGGTTTCGCGCATGAGTTTCTCGCTCGAAAGCGCGTAGCGGCGGTCGTGGCCGGGGCGGTCCTCGACGTAGTGAATCAGCTGTTCGCTCTTGCCGGTCGCGCGAAGCAGCTTGCGCACCACCTCGATATTCGCCAGCGAGCGGTTGCCGCCGATGTTGTAGATCTCCCCCTCGCGGCCTTTGTCGAGCACGGCCGCGAGCGCGCGGCAGTGGTCGTCCACGTAGAGCCAGTCGCGCACCTGCATGCCGTCGCCGTAGACGGGCAGCGGCCGGCCTTCGAGCGCGTTCGAGATCATCAGCGGGATCAGCTTTTCCGGAAACTGGTATGGCCCGTAGTTGTTCGACGCGCGCGTGACCACGACCGGCAGCCCGTAGGTGGTGAAGTAAGACAGCGCGAGCAGGTCCGAGCCCGCCTTCGATGCGGAGTACGGGCTGCTCGGCCGCAGCGGATACTTTTCGTCGGCCTCGAACGGCTCGGCCAGGCTGCCGTAGACTTCGTCGGTGGAGACGTGCAGGAACCGCGGCGTGCGGTGCGCGCGCGCCGCCTCCAGCAGCGTGAACGTGCCGCGCAGGTTCGTTTCGAACACCGGCTCCGGGCTGAGAATACTGCGGTCCACGTGCGACTCGGCGGCGAAATGCACGACGGCGTCGGCCGGAAATTCGTCCAGAAGCCAGTTGACCAAGTTTGCGTCGCAGATGTCGCCGCGCACGAAACGGTAGCGCGAATTTTCCGCCACGCTCTCCAGGTTTTCGAGGTTGCCGGCGTAGGTGAGCTTGTCCAGGTTCACCAGTTCGAGATCCGGCCGCGCGGCCAGCATCATGCGAACGAAGGCCGAGCCGATGAAGCCCGCGCCCCCCGTGACTACGATTTTCATTTGTGCTGGAACTCCCAGTCGTAATCGATGCGCGGATCGTCGAAGGCCAGGCGGCCCTCGTCGGCCGGATCGTAAAAGCGGTCGGTCAGGTACACCAGCGTCGCCGGCCCGGTCCCGATGATCTTGTACCCGTGCGCGACTCCGGGCGGGATCAGGATCTGCCACGGGCGCAGCGCGCCCACGTACATGGTGTTGCGCGCGCCGAAGGTCGGAGAGTTCTCGCGCAGATCGACGAGCGCGACCTGGAACATCCCCGCGGCCGGCGTCCAGCAATCGCGCTGGCGCATATGGTAGTGGAACGCCTTGATGGTGCCGGGATAGGACAGCGCGAAGGAGACCTGAACCGTGGGCGGAAAATCCGCCGTAAGATCCTGGCCGACGCGCGCCACTTCCAAAAAATAGCCGCGGTCGTCCGGCCAGAGCGCGAACGGGCGCACGCGCACGCCTTCGATCAATTGCGGGTCGGCAGGCTCGCGGATGATGGCGCCCAGGCCGCGCTCGCAATCCGGGTACGCCAGCGCGAGCAGGCCCGCTTCCGCAATCCGCGCCCGCGCACTTTTCGTGGACTGCCCGCCGCTCATTCCGCCCCCGCCTCCACCGCGGCCGCGGTCTGCTTCCGCTCGCGCCTCAGTTTCGCCACCAGATTTCCGGCTCGCAGCAGCGACTCGAACGTGCCCGCGTCCGTCCACCAGCCTTCCAGGTAGGAGAAGGTCATCGTGCCTTCCGAGATATAGGCGTTGTTGACGTCCGTGATCTCGAGCTCGCCGCGGGCCGAGGGCACCAGCGTGCGGATCTTTTCGAACACCGTGCCGTCGTACATATAAATTCCGGTGACGGCGTAGTTCGATTTCGGCCGCGCCGGCTTCTCCTCGATGCCCACGATGCGATCGCCCGCAATCTCGGCCACCCCGAAGCGCTCGGCATCCGGCACCTGCTTCAGCAGAATCTTCGCCCCGCGCGGCTGCCACTGGAATTCCTCGACCGCGCCGCGAATCGTGCCCTCGATCAGGTTGTCGCCCAGGATGACGCAGATTTTGTGGCCGTCGGCGAAGTGCTGGGCAAGCGCGAGGGCCTCGGCGATGCCGCCCTCGCCTTCCTGGTAAGCGTAGTTCAGGTGCTCGAGGCCGAAGTGCTTCCCGTTCCCGAGCAGGCGCAGGAAATCGCCCGCGTTTCTTCCTCCGGTCACGATCATGATGTCGCGAATGCCCGCATCCACCAGCGTCTGGATGGGATAGAAGATCATCGGCTTGTCGTAGATCGGCAGCAGGTGCTTGTTCGTGATTTTCGTGAGCGGGAAGAGCCGGCTTCCGCTGCCGCCCGCGAGTACAATTCCTTTCATCAGGACCTCGCCTCCGGAGTTGATCTTTCAAATCATACAACGGCGAGCGCAGGAGAACACTTCCAACCGGCGAAAGCGTGAGCGCCCCACTGCTAAAATTGATATTAGAACCCCATGCGGCAGCGATGCGTCATCATCGAGGACGAGCCGGACATCGTCGAAATGGTGCGGTACAACTTCCGCAAAGAGGGATTCGACGTCGAGAGCTACGCGCGGGGCCGCGAGGGGCTGGAAGCGCTGCGAAGGAACCCGCCGGACCTGCTGCTGCTCGACCTCATGCTGCCGGACGAGGACGGCTTCTCGATCTGCCGCCAGGTGCGCGCCGACGCCCGCCTGAAATCGCTGCCGGTCATCATTCTGACCGCGCGCGGCGAAGAGGTGGACCGCATCGTCGGCCTGGAACTCGGCGCCGACGATTACGTCGTGAAGCCGTTCAGCCCGCGCGAGCTGGTGGCGCGCGCCAAGGCCGTGCTGCGGCGGCAGGCGCGGCCGGTGGAAAAGGAAGAGATCGTCGAAATCCGCGGCTTGCGCCTGGATCCGCGCACGCAGGACGTCACCATCCGGGGCAAGCCCGTCGAGCTGAGCGCGCTCGAGTTCAAGCTGCTCCACTTCCTGGTTTCGCACCCGCGCCAGATCTTCAGCCGCGAGCGCCTGCTCGACGAGGTCTGGGGGCGCGATTACTCCGTCACGCCCCGGACCGTGGACGTCCACATCCGGCGCCTGCGCGAAAAAATCGAAACGCAGCCGGACGAGCCGGAGTATATTGGAACCGTGCGCGGCGCCGGTTACCGCATGCTTGCGGAGCCGCAGGAAGTCTGATTTGCCCTTTCACAGCTCGCTATTCCGGAAGCTGATTCTCAGCGCGCTTGCGCTCATTGCGGCGACGCTGGGGGCGCTCGACTTCTATCTGACCGGGTACACCGCGGAGCGGGAGCGGAACGCGGTCCAGCAGAGGCTGGCGGCCGAAGGGCGCATTCTGCGCGAGCAGCTCGCGGCGGTCAAGCCGGACGGGCTTCACGCGTGGGCGCACGCGGCGGGCGCCGCGGCCAGGGCCCGCGTCACTCTGATCGATCCGAGCGGCGCGGTGCTGGGCGATTCCGAGCACGATGCCGGCGCCATGGAGAACCACGCCGGACGTCCCGAGATCCAGGCGGCGCGCGCCGGGCGCATCGGCTTCGCGCTTCGCCATAGCGCCACCCTGGGCCAGGACCTCTCCTACGCGGCGCTGCCCGCATCCTACCGCGGCCGCCCCGGCTACGTGCTCCGGCTGGCCGTGCCGCTGACGGAACTGCATACCGCGATCTCCGACGTGCGCTCGCGCATTCTGCTGGCATCCCTGATCGCGGCCGCCGCCGCGCTCGCCATGGCGCTTCTGCTTTCGCGCCCGTTCACCCGCCGCGTCCGCCGCCTGCAGGATTTTGCAGAGCACATGAGGGCCGACAAGCACGCGGAGGCGCTGCCCCGGGATGCCGACGACGAGCTCGGCCAGCTCGGCGGCGCGCTCAGCCAGACCTCGGCCCGGCTGCACGACCTGTTCGAAAGGCTGAGCCAGGAATCCGGCCGCCGCGAGGCCATTCTCTCGAGCATGGTCGAGGGAGTGCTCGCGGTCGATCACGAGCTTCGCGTCACCTTCTGCAACGAAGCGTTCGCGCGCACGGTAGGCGCGCGCATGCCGGTTCCGGAGCGCCTGCCCGTGGTCGAGCTCGTGCGCGATCCGCAGTTCCTCGACATGCTCAGCCGCGTGCTGGTGACCGCGAGCGTGCTCAAGCAACGCATGCAGCTCTCGGCCGCCGACGGCCGCACGTTCGAGGCGCAATCGGCCCCGCTCGGCTTCGGCGCGCGCCGCGGCGCCATCGCCATCCTGCACGACATCACCGACCTCGAGCGCCTCGAGCGCGTGCGCAAGGATTTCGTCGCCAACGTCTCCCACGAGCTGCGCACGCCGCTCACCGCCATTCGCGGCTACGCCGAAACGCTGCTCGACGGCGCCCTCGAAGACCAGGAAAATAACCGCAAATTCCTCGAAATTATCCGCGCGCACGCCATCCGGTTGAACAACATTACGACGGATTTGCTGGTCCTTTCGGAACTGGAGTCGGGCGGCGCGCCGGGCCCCGAGCCCGAGATCGTTTCCATCCGCGCCGCGCTCGAATCGGCCTTCCGCACGGTGGAGTCCGAGGCGAAGGTGCGCGGCGTGGCGCTCAAGACGGGGCGCGTCGACGACTCCTGCGTCCTGGGCCACCGCATCCGGCTCGAGCAGGCCTTCGTCAACCTCATCGACAACGCGGTGAAGTTCAACCACGAGGGCGGCGAAGTGCTTGTGGAAGCAGGACGCACGGCGGACGGCAAGACCACGAGGATTACGATTTCCGACACCGGAATCGGCATCCCGTCCGAAGACCTGCCCCGCGTGTTCGAGCGCTTCTACCGCGTCGATAAAGCGCGCTCGCGCCAGGTCGGCGGCACCGGGCTCGGCCTGTCGATCGTCAAGCACGTCATCGAACGCGCCGGCGGGACCATCACCGTCGAAAGCCGGCTGGGGAAGGGATCGACGTTCACGGTCCTGCTGCCGGCCTGTTGAAGCGCCCCTGCCGCAAGGCGCCCGCATGCGGCGGCGCGCCGTCGGTCGGGCGGGAGCCAAAGCTGCGGTGGCCCGGCCCCTGCGTGGTAAATTTGGATTCTGCGAGAGGAAGTATGAAATTAAGCGAGCTTGCCCGGAGACTGGGGTGCACGGTGGTCGGAGATGGCGAACTGGAGATCACCGGCATCGCGCAGATGGAGCACGCGGGGCCGTCCGAGCTCACTTTTCTTGCGAATCCGAAGTACGCCCATAAAGTAAAGGACACGCATGCCGGCGCCATCCTGATCGCCGAGCCCGTGCGCGACCTGCCGATCGCCAGCGTCGTCTCGTCGAACCCGTATCTCGACTTCGCGCGCGCCCTCGAGATGTTCTACCAGCCGCCGCGGCCCCGCCCCGGAGTGCATCCGCTGGCCTCGGTGGCCCCCACGGCCGTCGTCGGCGAGGGCGCGTCGATCGGGGCGTTTGCCGTGGTCGGCGAAAACGTGGTGATCGGGCGGAACGCCGTGCTGCACCCGCACGTGGTCATCTACGAGGGCGCGCGCATCGGCGACGATTTCTACGCTCACGCGCACGCCACGGTGCGCGAGTTCTGCCGGATCGGCAATCGCGTGACGCTCGGCAACGGCGTCGTCGTCGGCGGAGACGGCTTCGGCTTCGCACACCGGCCCGACGGCTCCCACTACAAGATCCCGCAGTCGGGCATCACGGTGATTGAAGACGACGTCGAAATTCAGTCCCTCTCCTCGATCGACCGTGCCACAATAGGGGAGAGCAGGGTCAAGAAGGGGGCCATTATCGACAGCCTGGTTCAGGTGGGGCACGCCTGCGTTGTGGGCGAGAACGACATCCTCTGCGCGCAGGTCGGTCTGGCGGGAAGCTCGGTGCTGGGAAAGAACGTGGTGTTGACGGGGCAGGTGGGGGTGGCGGGGCACCTGACGATTCACGACAACGTGGTCGTGTACGCGCAGAGCGGCATCGGCGGGGACGTGAAGGAAGGCAGCGTGGTCGCCGGTTCACCCGCATTCGAGGCGCGGGAGTGGCTGCGCGCAGTCACCGCGTTTCCCAAGTTGCCGGATCTGGTCCGGACCGTGCGTGATCTCAAGAAACAATTGGAACAGGTCGAAAAGAAGATAGAGGATAAGGCTGCAGGCGATGCGTAATCTATCTCACGATAACTGCGGCGTGCGGGTCGCTTACAAGAACGAGGAGTTTCTCGACAGCCCCGATGCCAGGGCGCTGCGGATACTCTCCGAATACCTGGAACCCTTGTCTCACTTCAGGCGGGAGCGGATTCGCGACACGATCGTGTTTTTCGGCTCGGCGCGGCTGGAGGCCGGAGATGGGCCGCTTTCGCGCTATTACGATGACGCACGGACGCTGGCGCGGCTGCTCACGGAATGGTCCGAAGAACTGAAGAATTCTTCGCGGCGCTTCGTGATCTGCAGCGGCGGCGGGCCGGGCATCATGGAAGCGGCCAACCGCGGCGCCGCCGATGCCGGAGGAAAGAGCGTCGGGCTGAACATCGGGCTTCCGTTCGAGCAGATGCCGAACCCGTACATCACGCCGGAGCTGTGCTTCGAGTTCCATTACTTCTTCATGCGCAAATTCTGGTTCGCCTACCTGGCGAAAGCGCTGGTCGTGTTCCCCGGCGGCTTCGGCACCATGGACGAGCTGATGGAGATCCTCACGCTCGTTCAGACGCGAAAGCTTGCGAAGAAAATGGTGATCGTCCTTTATGGCTCGAAGTTCTGGAAGGAGATCATCAACTTCGAAGCGCTGGTGCGCTACGGAACGATTTCGCCCGATGACCTGGGGCTGTTCCAGTACGCGGACGATCCCGAAACCGCCTTGAAGTTGCTGAAGGACGGCCTGACCGCTCTGTACCTGCGGCCCGAGCAGGCGCTGCCCGAGCACGAGCGCGAAACGCCGGCCATTGCGAAAACCGTGGTGCCGCCCGTCCCGCTGCTCAAGCAGCCGAGCTAGCTTGGGTAGGGCAGGCGGAAGCGCCTGCCCCACCAAGCCGCGATCCGCACTTACTTCGCCTTTCGAATGTAAATCGGACCGTTGAAATTGCTGAACTGAATCTCCGGCCCGCCGCCGTTGATCGTGCCGTACACTGTCCGGTCTACGCGCACGCGGTATCTGCCGCCGGCCGAGCGATTGTTCTCCACCACCGGTCCCGGACCGGGTTTCGTCACGATATCGAAATCGCTCAGGATCTCGCCGTTGTCCGAGCGCATCTTGACATTCGCCTTGAGGTCCGCCGGGAACGTGACGTCGATCGCGCCGTTCAGCGAACTGAACGACATCGGCTTCTGCGGGTTCACCTGCAGGAAATTCGCCTCCACGCGCCCGTTCAGCGCGTGTGCAACCGCGGAACCCGACACGTTCGTCAGCGTGACCGAGCCGTTCGTAGTGTCGGCCTCGATCTCGCCCTGAATGCCCTCCACGCGAATAGCGCCGCTGACCGTGTTGAGCTTCAGCGATGTGTTCGCCGGCGCCTGGATCGCGAGGCTGACCGGATGCATCGGAGGCCCGACCGATACGGTCATGACGTTGTTCGCCTCATCGACTTCCAGCCCCGATCCCGTCGGGACTATTCGCCGCATCCCTTGGGGCGGCGCCGGCAGTTGGCGACCCGGCGCCGGGGTCCCGGTCTCGATGATCACTTCCTTGCCGCTGTACGCCTTCACCGTGATGCCGCCCTGGATGAGCGAGACTTTAAGCTGGCCGGGCCGCGACGGATCGCTGAACGGCACGTTTACGCGGTCGCCGGCCGCCTGCTGCGCCCAAACCGAAACCGCCGCAACAAAAAACACCAGAAACATTTTCATTTCACTCCCTCCCAAAGAAGAATGCCTATGTTCCCATTCAGGGTCTCGAGCTTGATCGCCGGCCCGCCCGAGCCGATGCGGACGTTCGTCGAGCGATTGGAGCGATACACGTTTCGCCCGCCCTCCCGCTCGACGCTCGCGGCCGCGGGCAGCATCGTGAACGGAAAATCGCTGGAGACCTCGCCGTGCATGGTCTTCACGCTCACGTCGGCAGCGAGTCCGGGCTGAAAGTACAGATCCACCGAGCCGTTGAGCGCGCCGAAGTACGACTCCTCGCGCGGGTTCGCGCGGAACGTGGCCTTCACACCGCCGTTCAGCGAGTACGCCCGCCCGGCCGCCGCCATGTTCTCGAGGTCCACGCGGCCGTTGATCGTCTTCACGTCGTAGCCGGCCGCGATATCCGCTACGTTGATCCTGCCGTTTATGGTCCGCAGAAACATCGCGCTGTCGCGTGGCGCTTCGATCTCGATGTCGTACCTGACGTTGTAGTCACGGTCGCCCGAGTTGTGCCCGCGGAATGGGCCGTCCGCGTATACGCGCAGCTTGTTTCCGCTCTCCGTCATATTGTGCCCGCGGAATGGACCGTCCGCGTATACGCGCAGCTTGTTTCCGCTCTCCGTCATATCGAGCTTCACTTCGCTGCGCGCCTGCTCGATCAGCTCTTTCGTGTCCGCCGAGATCGTCTCGTTCGCGGTCACGCGGATCTCGCGCACGTCCGAGCCCTTCACGATCACTGCGCCGTTTACGTTATCGACCTCGACCTGGGCCGCGGCCGGAAATGTTTTCCGAATCGTTTGTTTTTCCTCGATCCGCGCGCCCCAAAGCGCCGGGACGAGGCACAAAAGTACCGCTATCGTCCTTGCCATTTGAGTTCTCCTCCCGACCTGCCGCCCTCAGAACTTCTGCAAGGCCCAGTCCGCGCGCTGGCGGACCGCCTCGTTCACCGCCTTGTCGGATTTCAACTGCTCGAGCACCGAGGCCGCCTGGCGTTCGCGCAGTTCGACCATTGCGTCGAT
>Ga0078972_1001282_pt1 | contig 95734 bp, 71 predicted proteins | sample YelNatPaOPGAMG01_FD_67568 | JGI IMG/M metagenome (GOLD analysis project Ga0078972, IMG submission 67568) | Hot spring thermophilic microbial communities from Obsidian Pool, Yellowstone National Park, USA - OP-RAMG-01 (SPADES assembly) (version 2) | ecosystem: Environmental > Aquatic > Thermal... | reverse complement strand
CCTCTTCACTTGTTTATCACGCAACAAAAGCAGGTGTGACAATTTTTAATTGTTTTTCGGTTGAGGATGTTGTGTTCCGGAACGAGAAAGTAAATGGCATAGTTGTTAATTGGGCACCGGTGCATAGAGAACATCTGAATGTGGATCCTCTTATCATCATTGCTAAAACTGTTCTTGAAAGTACCGGTCATGATTGTGAAGTTGCAAAAATTGTTGCAAAGAAAAATAATGTGAAACTAAATACCCCAACAGGTGAGGTAATGGGGGAGCGTTCATTATCTGTTGAAGAAGGCGAAAGGGCTACAATTGAAAACACCAAGGAAATTTATCCCGGCCTTTATGTATCAGGTATGGCAGCCAATAGTGTAAGCGGTGGCTTCAGAATGGGACCTAATGCTGCTTTCGGGGAAAAAAGCAGCAACCCTCATAGAAAACAGTCTGAAATAAAAAATGAAAGATTTTGGCCTTTATATAATAATCACAAATCCTGTGTTGCCATATTCCAGAATTGCTGAGATATGTGTGAAGAATGAAATAGCTATGCTGCAACTCAGGGAAAAACATTTAACTGATAAAGAAATTATAAAAATTGCACGCAAACTAAAGAGTATTGTTAAGGGATCAGTAACGAACCTTATTATTAATGACCGACCAGATATTGCTGTGCTTTGTGAAGCAGACGGGTTGCACCTCGGGCAGGATGATATCTCCTATGAGGATGCAATTTACCTTGCAAAAAGCATTTGCAATAAATGGAATACTTCTGTCCTTATTATAGGAGGACATTTTGATGAAAAAATAATAAGAGAAGCATTGGTAACAGATTCAAACATACACCGTTTTGAAAGGAAACGCAAAGTGTTTTTATACAGTCATGGTACAGGATGTACTCTTTCTACGGCTTTAGCATGTTTTCTTGGTCAAAACCTCAGTCTGAAAAATTCATACCTTAATGCCTCAGAATATCTGGTTAATCATTATCTGTTATTACAAAAAAATTCTCTTTTTAATTTCTGGTCGTAACCAGGGAAAGATTTATTACTACGATGCACAATATAGCTTTAAAATCAGTAATAATCTGTTTAACAACTATTTTATTACAGATTTCAGCAAAAGCACAGGAGGAAAGCGACACATCTTTTGTTAATAAAACAATCCTGCTGGAAGATGTTGTGGTTACGGCTCAAAGGACTCCTGTTCAGGCTTTTCGCTCAGGCCGCATTGTAAGGGTAATTACAAAAGAAGAGATACAAAGCCTTCCTTCCCAGAGTATAGACTATATTCTTGAATATATACTTAACATTGATTCCCGGCAAAGGGGAGCTAACGGCGTACAGTCAGATATAAGCATCCGCGGTGGCTCCTTTGACCAGACACTGGTTTTGTTGAACGGGATAAATATAAGTGACCCGCAAACCGGTCATCATAATATGAATTTACCTGTTGATGTGGATGATATTTTACGTATTGAGATTCTTGAAGGACCCGCTTCAAGAAGTTTCGGAGCCAATGCTTTTGGAGGAGTAATAAATATTATTACAGGTGGAAAAGAAAATACCCTGAAAGTACATGGCAGTTTATCAGCTGGAGATTTTGGCTTTTTTAAAGCGGGAATTAATGTAACCATTCCTGCCGGTCGGACTTTGCATTATATCTCTGCTACTTGCCATCTGTCAGAAGGTTATACCGATAATACAGATTATAATATTACAAATTTTTACTACAATAACCGTATTAACACTGGCTTCGGACAGATTGATTTTCATGCCGGTTTAGCAAACCGGGCATTCGGGGCCAATAGTTTTTACTCACCCAAATACCCTGATCAGTATGAACAAATTCATACTTTTTTTACAAGTCTTCAACTTAATAAAAATATAGGTGCGTTCAGAATCGCACCATACATTTACTGGCGACGCAATCAGGATCAGTTCGCCCTTTTCCGGAACAATCCCCCATCATGGTATGAAAACGACAATTACCATCTTACCAGCGTAAACGGAGGCGGTGTTAATTTTTATTCTGTTTTTCTGTCAGGTACAGTTTCAGCAGGAGCTGATGTACGATACGAAAAAATATTAAGCAATGTGCTGGGTGAAATTCTTTCCCACCCTGTAAGAATTCCATGGGAAGACAGCATTTATTTTACGAAAGGCCATTCCCGCCTTCACGCCGGAGCATTCCTCGAATATTCATTAACAATAAAGCAATTCTATGTTTCAGGCGGAATGATGTTAGCCTATAATTCTGATAATACAGGGAAGTTAACTCCTTTTCCGGGTATTGATATAGGCTGTCAGATTTCGAAAAAAATCAGATGGTTTATATCAGTCAACCGGGCACTTCGCATTCCTACCTTTACTGACCTATATTATTTCAGCCCAATCCACCAGGGAAATCCGAATCTTCTCCCCGAAAAGGCCATCACCTTTGAAAACGGGCTAAAGTTTAAACAAAATGATATTGACGGATATATATCTTATTTTCATCGCCGGGGCTCTGATATTATCGACTGGGTAAAATATCCTTCAGACAATGTATGGGTTTCAATGAACCATACGAAGGTTAATACAAGCGGACTGGGATTTTTTATTCGATGGATGCCGGCAAATAAGTCAAATAAGGGAATGTCAATAAAATCTGTCCAATTTGGTTATGGTTATCTTGATTCTGATAAAGATAGCGGCGAAATGCAGAGCAAATATGCACTGGATCCGCTCAGCCATAAAATAGACTTCTTTATTAACCATAACCTGATCAAAAATATAAGCATAATTTTGCGTTTGAGTTATCAGGACAGGAAAGGAAATTATCAACCATTTAAAGACCAGCAATATTTAGAACAAAAGCCATATCCTCCTGTTTTGTTAACTGACGGAAAAATTTACCGGGAATATCGTTCAGGTATTATTTATGCTCAAGTAACAAACATTTTGAATATATCTTACTTCGACAATGCTAATGTACCTCAACCGGGACGCTGGTATAAAGCTGGTATTTCTTTTAATATTTGTAACAATAAAAATGTCAATCGCAAAGCTGAAAATTCTTTACCATTACGATGATAACAGGTATTTACTGTTTATCTCTTGTTTTCCGGCATTCATTCTGGCAACAAAACGAATGACACTTGTTCTTTTGCCGGCTATTTCCCTTTATCGGGTATAAAATTCTTAAAAAGTTCTATCGGAATAGGGAAGATGATGGTCGAGTTCTTGTCCACTGCTACTTCCGTTACAGTTTGCAGGTACCGGAGCTGTACGGCTATAGGATTCTGGCTTATAATTGAAGCTGCGTCCGATAGTTTCTGGCTCGCCTGAAACTCACCTTCAGCATGTATCACTTTTGCACGGCGTTCCCTCTCCGCTTCAGCCTGTTTTGCCATTGCACGCTGCATCTCCTGCGGAAGGTCTATATGCTTCACTTCAACATTCGATACCTTGATACCCCATGGTTCTGTCTGGGTATCAATTATTGACGCAAGTTCGCGGTTTATCTTTTCACGGTGCGACAGAAGTTCATCTAATTCCGACTGCCCGAGGATGCTCCGCAGAGTCGTCTGCGACAGTTGCGATGTGGCAAAAAGATAATCTTCCACCTCAACAATCGCCTTGGCCGGCTGCATTACACGGAAATATATTACAGCGTTAACCTTTATTGAAACATTATCCTTTGTTATAATGTCCTGCGGCGGTACATCCATCACAACAGTTCTCAGACTCACTTTTACCATCCTGTCAATAACGGGAATAAGAAGGATTAGTCCGGGCCCCTTGACCCCGATAAGCCTTCCAAGCCTGAAAATAACGCCGCGTTCGTATTCCCGAAGTATGCGTATTGCGCTTACCAGAATAAACAGCAGAAATAAAATTCCTGCAATCCATAGAATCGGATATGTCTGTTCCATAATAACCTCCTGATATTTTTATGTTGATTTCCGAACGATTAATTTCAGATTTTTTACTCCGGTAACAACCACCTTCGAACCTTTGCTCACTGAACCGTCAGTGCATTCGGCATTCCATATTTCACCATGTACTCTTACCTGTCCTTCAGGTTCGAGATCGCTTATGGCTTCGCCTGTTTCTCCCGTCATGCCTTCAATACCTGTTACCGGTTTACGCGTTTGAGCCTTTATCCCGAATCCTATTGCCACCAGAAAAAACGCAACAGTAAGTGCTGCAATAACCAGAATAACATGCCACGATATTCTGATAACTTCGAGCCCTGATTTTACATTTATTAACATTATTGAGCCAAGTACAAGTGAAACAATACCTCCAATAGTTAACAGGCCGTAACTTACAACTTTTATTTCAATAATGAACAGGATAATGGCAAAAAGAATAAGTGCCAGCCCTGCATAATTTACCGGCAGGGTATGAAGAGAGTAGAGAGCAAGTATCAGACATATAAAACCGAGGACTCCGGGGAATATTGCTCCCGGATTATAGAGTTCAAAAAACATCCCGTATATTCCAATCATGAGAAGAATATATGCGATATTGGGATCACTCAGAAGTCCGAGAATTTTTTGTGCGAATGTCATTTCCAGATTTATTATTTCAGCATTCCGGGTATTGAGTGATTTTTTCCCTGAAGCAAGAGTGACTTCCCTGCGGTCGATTTTTTCAATCAGATCCTGAACTGATTCTGCAACGAGGTCTATAACATTTTTCTCCAACGCTTCCGTTTCTGTTATTGAAAGGCTTTTTCTTACTGCATCTTCAGCCCATTTTACATTACGTGCCCTTTTTTCGCTTATAGATCTGATGAAAGCAGCCGCATCGTTGGTGGCCTTTTCGTTCATCACCGAATCTACCTGACCCTGCAGCTCCACCGGATGAGCTGCGCCTATATTTGTTCCCGGAGCCATCGCTGCTATATGGGCTGCAAGTGTTACAAAAACACCTGCCGATGCAGCCTGCGCACCACCCGGATGAACAAATACAACTACAGGAACATCAGAATCGAGAATGTCGGAAACAATAACGCGGGTTGACTTCAGTAATCCGCCCGGGGTGTTAAGCCTCACAATCAAACACTCCGCACTGTTTTCACTGGCATATTTTATTCCTGAATTTATATATTCCGCACTTGCCGGATTGATTGAACCATCAACAGAAATCACAACAACCTTTTTTGGTGCAGCCGCCTCACTCTCCTGAGAAACCGACCATGGCCCGTAAATTCCTACAAGACAATCAGTTATAATTAAAATTATAATCTTTCTCATCATAATTAATTATGATTATAATCAACACCGGACTAATAATTCAGGCTCAAAAACTCACATCCCTCCCGACCTGAATTGTCCCTCTGGAATATCTCAAATTTACACCAATTAATTTAATTTTTCTGCTTTTATGTCAATAAATATCACATCAGATAATCTGCCTTCTTTGAATTCTTATGAACAACTGCACCAGTCAACAATCAATGACAATAAATGACAATAAATGACAATAAATGACAATAAATGACAATCAATGACAATTAATGACTATTAATGATTATTAATGACTATCAATGACGCCCGTTTCAATTACTAAAAAACCTTAAATCCCTTATTTTCTCCGTAAAAACAAATAAATTCGACAAAAAAATCAGACAGGTTTATAATATCTTTTTTAATAACCTGCAGATAAGAATATAATACCTCTCATAAATGAAAAATGCCTTTTCACTTGTTATTGGTCTTTTAATAACACAGTTTGCTGTATCTCAATCCCTTGAATGGCCTGCCGTTACATATGTGACCAAACCCTGGTCACGCTGGTGGTGGCCGGGCAGTATCGTCAACCAGAAAGACCTGACAACAGTGATGGAACAATACAGTGCTGCAGGGCTCGGCGGACTGGAACTTACAGTTCTCTATGGAGTCAAAGGCAAAGAAGATAAATTCATCAGTTTTCTCTCACCTGAGTGGATGAAGATGTTTGAACATACACTGAAAGAAGCAAAACGCCTTAACATGGGCATTGACCTCGCCAACGCCTCAAGCTGGCCCTTCGGAGGCCCTTGGGTAACTGATGACGATGCCGGCAGGTACGTGGCTTTCAAAACATATAACCTGAAAGGCGGAGAAACACTTACTGAAAAAATTGAATACATCCAGGAACCCTATGTCAGGTGGAACAGCCCTTACAGAAAGGATATCGGCGAAATAATTGACCCTGTTTATAAAAATCCTGACCTTCAGATGCTTGCAATTGACCAGATCAGATTTAAAAAACCTGTTCCCCTTGTTGCACTTATGGCATATTCAGACGATGGTAAAGTAATCAACATCACTGATAAGGTTAACAATGAAGGGAAACTCTCATGGACAGCACCTGCGGGGAACTGGACACTCTATGCTGTTTTCATGGGATGGCACGGCAAGATGGTTGAGAGGGCAGGCCCGGGAGGTGAAGGATATGTAATTGACCATTTTTCGGGTGATGCAATTAAAAACTACCTCAGCCGCTTCGATAAGGCATTTGAAGGATATGACCTGAGCCATCTCAGGGGGTTTTTCAATGATTCCTATGAGGTGGATGACGCAAGGGGGCAGTCGGACTGGACACCTGCGCTCTTTGATGAATTCCTGAAAAGACGCGGCTATGACCTGAAAGAGCATCTGCCGGCACTCTTTCAGAAAGATACTCCCGAAAAAAATGTTAGGGTGCTGAGCGATTACCGCCTTACGGTATCGGAACTGATTCTCGATAAATTCACAAAAGGATGGAATGAATGGGCCCATAAACAGGGCAAAATAACAAGAAACCAGTCGCACGGTTCCCCTGGCAACATACTCGATTTATACGCGGCATCGGACATACCGGAAACCGAAGGAACCGAAATTCTCAGGATGAAATTCGGCACCTCGGCTTCAAACGTTGCAGGCAAAAGATTTGCCTCGGCCGAGGCATTGACGTGGCTCAATGAACATTTCTCATCAATCCTTACCGACATGAAGAAAGCCGTTGATAAATATTTTGCCGCGGGAGTAAATCATATTGTATATCATGGCACCTGCTTCTCACCGCCGGATGAGCCATGGCCCGGTTTCCATTTTTATGCTGCCGTTGAACTGAATCCTTCTAACCCGGTGTGGACCGATATCAACGCCCTGAACTCTTATATAACAAGGGTTCAGGCGTTTATGCAATCGGGGAAACCCGATAACGATATACTTCTCTATTTCCCTGTTTTCGACAGATATGCCGATTACAACAATGCCATGCTTGAACACTTCGACGGCATAAGCCAGAGGTTCAATGGCACACATTTTAAAAACATAGCAACCTTCATGAGTGAAAAAGGTTATGCCTTTGATTTTGTGTCGGATAACCAGATTAACAACTGCACGGTGAGTGATGGCGAGATAGTTACAGAAGGAGGAGCCCGCTATAAAACTCTTGTAGTGCCTCAGTGCAGATATATCCCGCTCATGACATTCAATAAACTGATAAATCTTGCCGATAAAGGTGCTGTAATTATTTTTTATGGTGAACTGCCGGGCGATGTCTCAGGTTTCACAAAACTGGAAATGAACAGGGAGTATTTTTTATATCTGAAAGAGCAGTTAAAATTTCAGGAGCAAAACCAAAACGGAGTAAGAACTGCAGTAACCGGGCAGGGTTTTGTTTACCAGGGAGAGAATCCTGAAGCGCTTTTTGACGGAGCAAAAATACGCCGCGAAACGATGACTGATGCAGGTCTGATGTTCTTCAGACGAAAAGAAGGCAGCAATACAATATATTATATAAACAATCCTGCTGATAAACCTTTTGAAGGATTTATCAGGCCGGCGGCCGGATTTAAATCAGCGGCTCTGTTTAATCCCATGACCGGGGAAAAAGGAAAAGCTTTCATTAAGAAACCTTCGGGAGAAAAACCTGAAATTTTTCTTAAACTGGCTCCCTTTGAGACGATGATAATTAAAACATATTCTACGGCTGTTTCCGGTGAATCTTATCCATTTTTTACAAAATCGGGAGAGCCGGTAAAATTATCCGGAGATTGGAATCTGAGGTTCACTGGCGGCGGCCCGTCCCTGCCTGCTCCGGCCACACTGCCGGAACCGGTTTTATGGACTGAACTTGAAGGCAGTGATTACAGAAATTTCTCAGGGTCGGCTGTGTATAGCATCAGGTTCAAAAAACCATCATTAAAGGGTAAATATTTCCAGCTCGATCTGGGTACTGTATATGAAAGTGCAATGGTTGTTCTTAATGGTGAATATCTGTGTACTCTTACCGGGCCTGATTTCAGGACAGTTATAGAAGGTGAAAAAATCAGGAAATCAAACCTGCTTGAGATCAGGGTAACAAATCTTGCCGCCAACAGGATAGCATATATGGACAGGGAGGGCATTGCATGGAAAAAGTTCTACAATACCAATTTCCCTGCCCGGCTGCCTCAGAACCGAAAGGATGGCCAATTCGATGCCTCAAAGTGGCCGGCAAGGCCTTCAGGGATTAAGGGGCCGGTAATAATTACACCGGTCAGGCTGGTAAGGTCACAAACCCGACAGTAAACTTCTCGAACTGCTCAGGAAATATTAACCTTAAACCTTGAATCTTTTAATCGTTCATCGCCTGGTAAACCATTGCCTTGAATTTATTCTGAATCTCGCCATGGCTTAAAGGAATCTGCTGGCAGAAGAGAAGCCCCACAATCTTTTCCTTCGGGTCGGCCCAGAAAATGGTTCCGAAATACCCGCCCCATGAAAAGGAACCTTCGGATACCCCAAGAACCGCCTGTCCGCGCGCAGTGGTAATCTGAAACCCCAGTCCGAACTTGTCGGTTCCTAAGTTTAAATCTCCGATCTGGTTTGATGTAATAAGCTCCACAGTCCGTCTTGAAAGAAGACGTTTTCCGTTATATTCCCCTTTATTGAGAAGCATTTGCAGAAATATCGCATAATCCTTTACGGTTGAACTTAACCCTGCCCCACCCGAATAATATGTTCCCTTCAGAAGGGGATAGTTTACTTCATCCTGTGGAATGGGTTTGACATGATGATTAGGGTCTTCAGCATTTACCTTAACCAGTCTTGAATGTTTTTCTTCAGGCAGATAGAAATAGGTGTCGTTCATTCCAAGAGGTTCAAAAATATGTTTTTTGAAATACTGATCGAGGCTTTCACCCGACCATATCTCTACAAGGTAGCCCAGAACATCAATGTTAAGACCGTAAGTGAATCTCTCCCCCGGCTGGTGTGCAAGAGGCAGTTTACCAAGTGCTTTCATTTTTTCACCAAGCACCATTTTATCCGTTCCAAAGCTCTCGGGTATCCCGTATTTTGCATATATGGCCATCATATCCGGCGAACCTATCCCGGCATAATCAATTCCGGAAGTATGGGTGAATAAATCTCTGATGGTTATTTCACGTTTTGCAGGTACAGTTGTAAAAGTGGTGTCTTTTGGGTTGAATTTATCCAGTACCTGAGGATTTTTAAATTCAGGTATATATCTGGATACCCGGTCATTAAGCAGGAATTTACCTTCCTCAAATAGCATCATTGCGGCGATGCTTGTAATGGCTTTTGTCTGTGATGCGATACGGAATATGTCATCTGTTTTAAGGGGCTTTCCGGTTTCTATGTCACTTACTCCAAAGGCTTTATTGTAGACAATTTTGCCATCGCGGGCAATAAAGCCCACAGCACCTGATATCCAGCCGCTGTCAATAGCTGATTGCAGCATCCTGTCGATGCGCTTCAGACGTTCCGTGGACATACCTGCCGATTCAGGTGATGCTTCCTTCAGAACAGGTGAACTTTCTGGTCTTGTTGATTGTTTGCAACATGGAAGTGTTGCAATCAAAACAAATAGAATTGTAAAATAAAGAAATGATTTTTTCATAATTTATCCACTTTTATATTAATATATTTAATTTCTTTCAATTAAGTTCCGCCAAAGAAAAACTGACGAATCTTTGAAATTCAAAAATAAGTATTATTAGTACGCATTAAGCTAATTATAAAAATATTAGTATTCAATAATTCCTGATTTATGTTTTCCTTTTGAAAAATGCTCCTTACTGAAAAATCATCTTTTTCCGGATTTTGTCTTTTCAAGCAGCAGCCCGGTAAGGTTTACTGCAGCTTTACGGTTTTCAAAATCAGGCGTAAGACGGTCGTGGTCAATATATTCGTTATATATCCAAGGATCGCCTATTGCAAAAACATAACCTTTACCGTAATTGCATTCCGCAATCAGCACGTTGCCGTTTTCAGTTAGCACAGGCCTGGCATTGCCGGAAACATTGATTGATGATATTTCCTTGATATAAATTTTTTTAACGCCTTTAAAAAGAGGATGCTGAGGCAGGTTGCTGCATGCTCCCATTTCCCAGTTTGTGCCGGTTACGGGATGGAGAGTGACGTGGTTGAAGGTGATACCAAACTGCGACATCATCTTATTCAGGTTGGTGAATTCACAGTTTGGAGCGTCGTTAGCCAGTACTGCAAGTACACCGCCTTTTTTTACCCATGATACAATTGCCTTTGCATCATCAGGGGTTATGTAGTTGGGATTCTTGTTTTCGGTGGTGGTATCCGGGTCAACAATTATATAAACGTCAATTCCTTTAAGAACATCCGGAGAAGGTTTTCCGACAGTAGTGATTTTTGCGCCCATGCCGGCAAAAATTCCCCCCCAGCGCGAATATCCGCTCCATGCCGTATCGGTCCACAGGTAATGAAACAACTGGCCGGTTTTGGCATTTGTTTCGCGGTTGAACCAGTTATCAAGCCCCACAACGGGCTGCGACTGAAGTGCTGATGCGATAATAATGGTGGAAATAAGAACTTCTGTAAAAACAAATATTTTTTTCATGATTCAGTAATTTTCTTTTTCTCAAAAATAAGAAAGAAATCTTTGCCCTGGGATATTTGTCAATAAATTCAAACAAACGCGGCTAAAATCGTTGATATTCTTTTCTTTGCAGAAGCAACCGGTATTTTGAAGTGAAAAACGGATTCTTAAAAGAAATCAGCAATAGCAAGATAGCTTGTCAGCAGGCTGAAGGGGGACGGACAGGCTGTAGCGGCTATTAATACAAAACCTGAATTAGCCGGCAACCAGTTTGTTCAGAATTTTATTCTTCCTCATTAAAAGCTATTTTTTACGTAAACTGTTTTTCCTGCAACAATTGTCTTTTTTATTATCAATTTGCCCTCCTCAATGGTAAAAAGAATAAGGTCGGCTCGTTTCCCCTGCCTGATTTCGCCCGTTTCGTTAAGGTGAAGAAGTCTTGCCGGGGTTTTGCTGGCCATATTAATTGCATCCTTAAGGCTGCACTGTGTGAATTTCATGATGTTAATAACATCTGCATCCAGTGTGGCAGCAGCGCCGGCAAGAACATTTTCAGCAGGATATTTTGCAACATAAGGAGTAAGCAGGATAATCCGTTCCCCGCGTTTATATTCTCCTGGGGGAAGTCCGGCCAGATCCAGAGCATCCGATACAAGCATTGTCCGTTCAGGTCCTTTCATTTTATAGAAGCACTGTACCTCCTCCCTGGTTAAATGGTACCCGTCTGCAATGATGCTTATTGCCAGGCGGTCGTCAGCAAGCTGTGGCCATAAGGGGTTAAGGTGCCGGTTGATTGTGTTGGCACAGCCGTTGCCAAGATGTGTGGAAAGTGAAGCGCCTGCATCAACAGCCTCCTTTATCTTTTCTGCAGTGCCGTTGTGGTGTCCGAGTGCAACAACCACACCCGATTCCGTACACTTTCTGATAAACGCTATAGCCCCTTCAACTTCCGGGGCCACTGTAACCAGTACTATTTTGTTACGGGCAGCTTTCTGAAGTTCAAGAAACTCCGTCCATTCCGGCTTCCTGACATACTTTTCCGGATGAGCCCCCCTGTAACCTTCCAGGGGTGAAATATATGGACCTTCGAGATGAAAACCGGGTATTGAGCTCCCGATTTCAGGGTCATCCAAAACTGCGGAAAGAACGGAAAAACTTTTCATCAATTTTTCATGGCTGTTCGTTATTACGGTTGGAAGGAAGAGTGTGACACCTTTGCTCCGCAGTTCACGGGTTGCCCTCCTGATTCCCTCCGGAGTCAGATCGTCTCCGCCAAAATCTACCCCCATGAAACCGTTTACCTGGATATCAATCAAACCCGGGGCAATATAAAAAGCCGGAACATTATCATTTCCGGAAAGACGCGTTATCTTAACAATTCTGCCGTCCAGAATGCTTACCGATACCGGCGAACCGTCTTCATAATGAAGACCTGAAATTGTCAGAGTATCTTTTTGGGCGCAAAACCCTGAAAAGAAACAAAGATTAAAAAGTAATAGTAAAAAGATTTTTCTCATCTCTGATCCGGTTTAATATTATCTGAATGATTTAATTTTTTCTGAAATTTCTCACTGCTATTTGCTTTTTTTCCCCGTTGGTCAGGCTAAAATAATAAAAAACGTTAAAAACAGTGCCGGTTATCTTATTTGGAAAATTCTTTCTTTTGTTTTTGTATATTTCGCCCTTGTTATAATATACTTTTAAACTTACAGTAACATGAAACGATTAAATCTGTTTTTCTTTCTTACAGTAATGGCATCCCTGTATTACACTGCTGATTGCCAGTGGATAAACCTGATCGGCAAAGACCTTTCAAACTGGGAACAGCTTAACGGAACAGCCCCTTTCAAACTCGAAAATGGGGTAATCACCGGAACAACTGTTATTGGTTCTCCCAACTCATTTCTTTGCACAAAAGAGAAATATTCCGATTTTATTCTCGAATTCGATACCTGGTTTGATCCGAAAATGAATTCCGGAGTGCAGATAAGAAGCGAAAGCAGGCCTGATTATATGAACGGAAGAGTTCACGGATACCAGGTTGAGATGGACCCGTCGGAACGTGCATGGTCGGGAGGAATATATGATGAAGCCCGCAGGGGATGGCTCTACTCACTCGAGAGAAATCCTCAGGCCAAAAAAGCCCTTAAAGTGGGAGAATGGAACCACTACCGTATTGAAGCTATAGGCCACTCAATCAGGACATGGGTAAATGGAATACCATGTGCCGATCTGGTTGACGACATGACCCCTGCAGGATTTATAGCACTTCAGGTACACAGCATCGGAAAAGACTCCTCAAGAGCGGGACTTCAGGTGAAATGGAAAAACATAAGAATTATCACACAAAACCTGGATAAATATAAAACTCCTTATACACCTGTAATACCGCAGGTAAGCTTCCTCGTAAATAAACTCACTGAACGCGAAAAGGCTGAAGGATGGCGCTTGCTGTTTGACGGAAAAACACCAAACGGATGGATGAACGCCCGGACAAAAAAATTCCCGGATAACGGATGGGAAATAAAAAACGGCGAACTGACCGTTAACCCGGAATCAAAAAAACCGGGTGGCGGCGGCGACATCGTGACCGTTGATAAATTCAGGGATTTCGAACTCATTGTTGATTTCAAATACACCAAAGGAGCCAACAGCGGAATAAAATATTTCGTGGATACCGAGTCGGAGGGCGGAAAATATGCTTCCATAGGTTGTGAATACCAGATACTTGACGACCGCAACCACCCCGATGCAAAAGCAGGAATAGGCGGTAACAGAACACTTGCCGGACTGTACGACCTTATTGCACCAAAAAGTAAACGTGATAACGGCACCGATCAGTGGAACAGGGCAATGATTGTGGTAAAAGGCAATAAAGTGCAGCACTGGCTCAACGACAACCTTACTGTTGAGTACGAGAGAGGAACCCCCGAATGGAAAGCACTGGTTGAAAAAAGCAAATTCAAAGGAATTCAGAACTTCGGCATGGTAAAAGAAGGCAGAATTCTCCTTCAGGACCATGGAAATCTTGTTTCGTTCAGAAATATAAAAATCAGGGAGATAAAATAGACAGCCAACACTACTTTATTTTTTTTCATAATTTTGTATTGAAACCTGAAAAGGGGAAATAGATTTTATTTCATTCTTTCATCATACAGATAAAAAACTGAAGTTATGAAAAAAACCTTGCTTTTAATTACCACAGTTGCCATCGTTCTGCTTTTCGCCTGCAAAAAGGAAAAGGAATCGGAACGCTTCAGCCTGCTGACAGCTCATGCCTGGACGAGTGACAGCCTGCTTGTTAACAACAGCGATGCCGGCGGACCGGGAGGAATGCTTGAAAAATTCAAGGGTGATGCAAAATTCGAAAAGGATGGTACAGGCTATTTCGGCAAATACAAAGGAACATGGAGATTTGCCTACAACGAGGAAAACCTTGTTATCGAATCTGATTCCCTCCAGGTGCCTCTGACTGCAAAAATTGTACTGCTCACCGGAATTGACTTTAAGATAACCACCACCTTCCCCAACCTTCTGTCTCCTCAGAATCCGTTCAACATTCGAATGACCTTTAAGCCCAAGCAATGAATCTGAAAATTGCCTGTGTCACCCTGCTGGCATTCAGCCTTGCCGGAAATACTTTTGCCCAGACGACGGTAAAAGGCAGAGTGTCGGACAGAGATACAGGTGAACCACTTGTTGGAGTTTATGTTATATATGGTAAAGGACTCGGTACCTCAACCGATGAAAACGGATTCTATACCTTTAAAACCGATTCTTCAAGAGTATCTGCGACATGGCAACTAATCGGTTACAAAAGTGTCACAAGGCAGATAAACCTGCGAAGGGGCGAAACTCATAATATTGATATCCAGCTTGAAACTGAGACCCATTTAATCAATCAGGTTGTAGTAAGTGCCGACCGTATTGAACACAGAATTTCAGAACTGACGGTCACTGTATCGGTTATCAAGGCCGATTTTCTCTCGAGAAACCATATCACCGATGCAGCCGAGCTGATAACCAAAACTGCCGGTATTGAGGTGCTCGACGGGCAGGCTTCCATCAGAGGTGGCAGCGGCTTCAGCTATGGCGTAGGAAGCAGGGTAATGGCACTTGTTGATGGCCTGCCCCTCCTCTCCCCCGACGCCGGCGGAATAAGATGGCAGTACCTGCCCGTCGAAAACCTCTCGCAGGTTGAAATAATCAAGGGAGCCTCTTCTGTAATGTACGGCTCATCGGCACTTAACGGAATAATTAACTTCCGTACTACTGATGCAAGCAACATACCCGTTACAAAATTTTTTACTGAGGCAGGTCTCTACTGCACACCCCGTAACCGTGACTGGAAATGGTGGTCAACACCGAGGGTCTTCTCAACACTTTCATTCTCCCACCTTAGAAAAGAAGGCAATACCGACATCGGATTCACAATCAATCTGTTCACCGATAACAGTTACCGGAAATTCAACGATGAAAAACTCGGGAAAACGAGCCTGCGCATAAAACATTTCAATAAAAAAGTGCAGGGACTCAACTACGGCATTAACCTTACGGCCGGACTTACCGACAAGACCGATTTCCTTCTCTGGGGTAATGCAAAGGATTCAGCACTCATTCAGGATACCTCCAGCGTTTCATTTCTATATGGACGCTTTCTCGCCGCCGATCCCTTCATTTCTTACGGCAAAACCGGAAGGTTCAGGCACGACTTCAGGATGCGGATGCAGTCATCGGAAAACAGGTTCCCCGTTAAAACAAAAAACAATGCCCGGACATTCTCGGTATATTCCGAATACCAGCTCTGGTACAGGCTGTCGGATGTTGCAAGCCTGACGGCAGGCCTTTCCGAAACATGGAATAAGATCAATTCCAACTTCTTCGGCGACCATAATGGAGTTAATCTTGCGGCCTTCACTCAGGCCGAAATGAACCCGGCCGAACGGCTGAAACTGGTTGCAGGTGTAAGAGTGGAACAAAGCTTTCTCGACTCCCATGCCGATAAACCTGTTCCGGTTTTCAGGGCAGGAATAAACTGGCAGGCTGCTGACTACACCTTCCTTAGAGCTTCATTTGGTCAGGGTTACAGGTTCCCTTCAATAGCCGAAAAACATGCCTCAACAACCCTCGGATCGGTTACAATATTTCCCAATCCAACCCTCAGAGCAGAATCGGGATGGAGCTCCGAGGCCGGTATAAAACAGGGATTAATGCTGGGTAAATTTACCGGTCAGGCCGACCTCTCGGTTTTCTATTCCCGGAATAAAGATTTTATTGAATACAGTTTCGGATCCTACCCCGACGGATTGGGTTTCAGGGCAGATAATATTGAAAAATCAAGAATTTACGGAGCCGAAATTGAATTTTTCATTAATCATACATCAGGCGAACTTGCCAATACACTTAGCAGCGGATATACTTTTATTATACCGGTTGATCTGCGGTCAGGCAACTCCGGCGATAATGTCATATATCTGAAATACAGAAGGAAACACTCTTTTAAACTTAATTTTTATACGACATGGAAACGTCTTGAATCGGAAATAACTCTTTTTATTCGCTCAAAAATTCTGAATATTGACGATGTTTTTATCAAACCGATGACAAGAGAGGCAATTTTACCGGGTTTTTATGATTACTGGCTAACACACAACACGGGTTATTTTTCTGCTGATTTAAGTGCCGGTTACAATATAAACAGCCGGTTGAAGCTTTCACTTGCACTGAAAAATGCCACAAACACCGAGTATATGGGCAGGCCCGCCGATATCCAGCCGCCCAGGAACATCAGTTTAAGATTATCGGGAAAATTCTGAAATCAGGGAAAATGAAAACTGCAAACATAGGAAAATTACTGCTGGTTTCCCCGCTCCTCCTCTCAGGATGCGGGGAAGGAACAGGGAAGAACCTTCCTGAAAAAAAACCGAATATCCTGATAGCGATGGGAGATGATATTTCATTTCCCCACATGGGAGCCTATGGCACTGCCTGGATAAAAACTCCCGGTTTCGACATGGTTGCAAAAAACGGCCTTCTCTTTTACAACGCCTATACCCCTAATTCAAAGTCGGCGCCTTCGCGTGCATGCTTCCTCACAGGCAGAAATTCGTGGCAGCTCGAGGCAGCAGCCAATCATGTTCCATTTTTTCCCGAAAAGTTCAGGTCGTTTATTGAAACCCTCGGAGAAAAAGGATACTATACCGGTTACACTGCAAAAGGCTGGGCGCCTGGCGTAGCTGCCGACAGTGCCGGCAATCCGAGAGAACTAACCGGGAAAGCCTTTAATTCAAGGAAACTGAAACCGCCGGCAAAAGGTATCTCAAATAACGATTATGCCGGTAACTTTGAAGAATTCCTGAATTCCCGGCCTGCAGGAAAACCTTTCTGCTTCTGGTACGGGTCGCTTGAGCCACACCGGGGATATGAATATGGCTCCGGAGTAAAAAAAGGGGGAAAACAACCTGAAGATATACCGAAAGTATTTAGTTTCTGGCCCGATAATGAAATCGTCCGGAATGATCTCCTTGACTATGCTTTTGAAATAGAACATTTCGACAGCCACCTTGTAAAAATGATAGAACTTCTGAAGGAGAAAGGAGAACTTGATAACACAATAATAATAGCTACCGCCGATAACGGAATGCCCTTTCCGAGGGTTAAAGGGCAGGCTTATGAGTACTCGAATCACATGCCCCTTGCAATAATGTGGGGAAAGGGGATCAGAAACCCCGGAAGAAAAATCTATGATTATATCAGTTTTATTGACTTTGCTCCCACTATCCTCGAAATAGCCGGCATTGATCAGGGCAGCTCCGGAATGCAGAAGATTGAAGGAAAAAGTTTTGCGGATATTTTCAGAACATCAAAAAACAAGATTATTGACAGAAAGCGCGATTATGTTCTGATCGGGAAGGAGAGGCATGATGTCGGACGGCCTGATGATGAGGGCTATCCCATAAGGGGTATCATAAGAAACGGTTTCCTTTACATAAGAAATTACAAACCTAACCGCTGGCCTGCCGGAAACCCCGAAACCGGATATCTTAACTGCGATGGCAGCCCCACCAAAACATGGATACTTAACCTTAAAAGAACTCATACCGACATTAAATTCTGGAATCTCTCTTTCGGTCTGAGGGGTGATGAGGAACTTTACAACATAGGCAGCGACCCCGACTGCATGAATAACCTGGTTAATAACCCGGCCTACAGCAGTGTGTGGCAGGATCTCCGCCAGCGGATGTATAACCTGCTTCTTGAACAGGATGACCCCAGGGTTACAGGCAAAGGGGATATCTTCGATAAATACCCCTATGCACAGGAATCAAACCGCGATTTCTACAACAGGTTCATGAAAGGCGAACTCAATAAAAAATCGGCAGGCTGGGTTGACTCAACAGATTTTGAAATAATAACTGATAAATAGTTGCTTTTAAACTATTTTATTAAATAAAATTATAACGAAACATAAAATTGCATGCTCAATCCGAAATCCAAAATCACTTATATGAAATCACCAGTTACCAAACTATCTTTTGCGTGGTTAATAACCGCCACCCTAATCCTGAATTATTCCTGCAGTGAAAAAACCGACAGTGAAATCAGGGTGAATGATTTTAAGACCCTCGCCGCCGGGTTCAGGGAACCGGCCGCTGAATACACCACATCCCCGTTTTTTGTCTGGAACGGTGAAATAACCCGTGGTGAGATAGACAATTTCCTCGATGATTTTTACAAACAGGGTATTAAACAGGTATTTATTCATCCGCGGCCGGGACTGATAACAGAATATCTCTCCGACGAATGGTTTGAACTTTACAGATATACTGTCTCCAGAGGTAAAGAACTGGGAATGAAAGTGTGGATTTACGACGAAAACTCATACCCAAGTGGTTTCGCGGGCGGACATGTACCTGCTGTAATGCCCGAATCGTATAACCAGGGCCAGGGTTTGCGAATGCTCAGGGTTGAAACTCTCCCTGATACTGCAGGCCGGTTCTACCTTGTTCTGAAGGAAGAGAACGGAACTTATACCGATATCACAAATTCCCTTCAATCCGAAACCGGGAAAACAGGCAAATATTACCTCTTCAGTAAAACCTATAACGCACCTTCGGAATGGCATGGCGGATTCCCCTATGTTGACCTGCTTTACCCCGGTGTAACTCAGAAGTTTATCGCGATTACCATGCAGGGATATGAGAAACATCTTGGCGACGAATTCGGCAAAACAATACCCGGCATTTTCACCGATGAGCCTCATATAGCTTCACCCGGGGGCATCCGGTTCACTCCCGATCTTTTCGATGTCTTCAAGAAAATGTGGAACTACGACCTTAAGCTGCACCTTCCATCCTTATTTGAAGAAACCGGCGACTGGAAAAGAGTAAGGCACAATTATACATCAACCCTGCTTCATATGTTCATTGACCGGTGGGCAAAACCATGGAAGGAGTACTGCGACAGCAAAGGCCTTAAGTTCACCGGGCATTACTGGGAACACGAATGGCCTAACATGCATCATGGCGGCGATAATATGGCAATGTATGCATGGCACCATGTTCCGGCAATTGATATGCTGTTCAACCAGTTTAACGACTCATCATCAAGAGCTCAGTTCGGCAACGTCCGCTCGGTAAAAGAGCTTGCCAGCGCAGCCAACCAGTCAGGCCGGAACAGGAAGCTGAGCGAAACATATGGCGGCTCGGGATGGGATATCACCTTTGCTGAAATGAAACGCAACGGCGACTGGGAGTATGCCCTGGGGGTAAACCTGATGAACCAGCACCTTACCTATTTCACAATGGCCGGAGCAAGAAAATACGACTATCCCCCAACATTCGATTATCATGAACCATGGTGGAATAATTACAGGCTCCTGGCCGATCATTATGCAAGATTATCACTTGCCCTCTCAGCAGGCCGGCAGATAAACGACATACTTGTCATCGAACCCACAACAACCACATGGATGTATGATTCATACGTAAAACCCGGCCAGGCTCTCAATAAAATCGGCCAGGCATTCCAGTCGTTTATCACTTCTCTCGAGAAAAAACAGGTTGAATATGACCTCGGATCAGAAAATATCATCAAAGACCTTGGTTCAGTGAAAAAAGGCAGCTTTGCCGTTGGCAAATGCTCATATAAAACCGTAGTAATACCGCCCCTTACTGAAAATCTGAACCTGCCAACATTCACCCTGCTTAAAGAATTTGTCAGACAGGGAGGCAAACTTCTTCTGTTCTCATCACCGGTGTTAGTTGATGGTTTAGAAAATACTGAACTCAAGGATTTCATAAAGAATCCGCGTGAAAACATTATTAAGATTGATACTCTCAGTGATGAAGTAATAAAAAAGCATCTTGTTAACTGCTATGTAAGATTCGGCAAAATTGAAGGGAACGGACTTTATCATCATACCAGGGTGCTAAAAGATGGATTTCTTGTATTTCTGGCAAACTCAAGCCTTAATAACGTTGTATCGGGAATTTTCGATGCTCCGGCTCTCTCCGCTATTGAACTCAATACCCTTGAAGGAGAAATAAGCGGGTATCCTTCTAACTTGAAAGACAAGAGAGTAGAAGTCAACTTTACTCTTCATCCCGCAGGCAGTCTTCTGCTCTTCTTACCGGCCAGAAAAACAGAAAACTACATATTATGGAATGAGGAAACAGCCAAAACTATAAATTTAGTTAATCCGGCCGGAGGAATAAGTGTTTCGAGGGATGAACCAAATGCTCTTATGATTGATTTCTGCGATCTGGAATTGGAAGGAAAAACCGAGGGTGATTTACATGTTTATAATGCTGCCGATAAGGTTTTCAAGCATTACGGATTTGTGTCCGGCAATCCGTGGAATCACTCCGTTCAGTATAAAACAACAATTACCGACAGGGATACTTTTGGTGTGGGCACTGGTTTTAAGGCAACCTATAAATTCACTGTGAAAGGATTACAGGATAAATCCTCGCTTATGGCTGTTGTTGAGCGCCCGCATCTCTGGAAAGTGACCTTAAACGGAAAAGAGATCAGTCCAAACCCTGCCCGCTGGTGGCTCGACCGTTCATTCAGGGTATTTTATATCGGAGATATTGTAAGAGACGGAATCAATGAGCTTACCCTCACAGCTTCGCCGATGAAGGTGCATGCAGAAATAGAACCTGTTTATATACTCGGTGATTTCTCAGTTGAACCCGACAGAAAAGGCTGGATAATTACTCCACCACTAAAGGAACTCACTACAGGTCCATGGAAAAATCAGGGAATGCCTTTCTATTCGTGGAGTATTACTTACTCCAGGGAATATAATATCAGTTCCGACGGAAGAAAATATTTTCTGCAGGTATCTGACTGGAAAGGCACTGTGGCAGAGGTTTTTGTAAACGGTAAAAAAGCCGGTATAATTGCCTTCCCACCTTATGAGGCTGATATAACTCCTTTTATTTCTACAGGGCTGAACAGGATTGACCTTAAAATAACAGGAAGTCTCAGGAACCTTGAGGGACCGCATCATAACAACCCGCCAGCCGGTATTTCTTCACCGTGGAGCTGGAGAAACGTAAAGTCATATCCTTCAGGCAAAGATTACAGTCTGTTCGACTATGGCTTAATGGGTGATTTTTCACTGATTTTCAGAAATTAGAATGTGAAAAAAATTATTTGTGTAATAATTTGTAAGTTAATATTCTGTGATTCGACTATTGCAGAAATAAAATATTTTTCTACATTTGACGAATCTGTTCTTAAAGGGGATGTTTAAATTTATTTTTTAAAGCAAAAAGAGATTTAAGCAGACTGAAACTTATGTTTAAACAAAAACTTTTATCCATGAAAAAACTTCTGACATTTTTTCTTTCATTTGTTATTCCCGGCATATTGATTGCCGGAGGTCTTGTGACCAACACTAACCAGAGTGCCGCATGGGTTCGCATGCCTGCAAGGAATGCTTCCACCGGTATTGATGCAGTGTACTACAACCCTGCAGGCCTTATGAAGCTGGAAAATGGTTTCCACATCTCTCTTTCAAACCAGACCATTTTTCAGAAAAGGGAAGTTGAAAACTTTTACAAAGGCCCCGGAGGTCTCTTTGGTCTTAACAACAGCCTATATGTTGGTGATGTAAAGGCTCCTCTCTTCCCAAGCGTTTATGCAGTGTACAAGATGGACAAGCTTGCATTTTCACTGGGTTTCAACCCGGTTGGCGGAGGCGGCGGTGCTGAATACAACGACGGGCTGCCTTCATTTGAGATGACTCCATCCGACCTTGTTCCTGCCCTTGCATCCTCACAGGGTATCACTGATTACAGGCTGGATGCCTACCTCAAAGGAAGTTCAGTCTATTTCGGACTTCAGGGTGGCGTCTCGTTCAAAATCAACGACTGGATTTCAGTTGCCGCAGGATTACGCTATGTTATGGCCAAAAACACATACCTCGGGCACCTGAAAGATATTGAACTGCTCCAGGGAACAAACTGGGTGAGAGCTGATGCCATTATGACAGGTATTGCCACCCAGCTTACAGCCATCACTACAATACCAACCCAACTCGCACCCATAATAACAGGTGGCGGCGGCGATCTTACTCTGGCCCAGCTGGTTTCAGGAGGGCAAATGACTGCTGCTACCCAAAATGCCATTAATGCGGCCCTTAGTGTGGTAGGCGTTCCGCCTGCAAACATTCCGCTTATGACGGTTAATCAGATCTCCGGCACAATTACCACTGCATCACCCACACTTCTGGCAAACGCAGCCAAATATAATGCCACGGCCACCCTGCTCAATGACCAGGAAGCTGATGTGGAACAAACCGGTTCGGGTATTTCCCCAATCTTCAGCGTGAATATTTCCCCCTCCGAAAACCTCAACATAGGCATCAAATATGAAATGAAGACAACCATGAAGCTTGCAAACAAGACTGCAAAAGACTTCCTCATCGGGTACACTGCCACAGGAACCCGCATTACCATGTTTCCTGACGGTGAAAAAACGCCATCCGACATGCCGGCTATGTTGACAGTGGGCGTTGATTACAGACTATCTTCATCCCTTAAAGTGTCTCTCGGTTCAAACTATTTCTTCGACAAAAATGCCGATTACGGTCATAAGCTTGACCTCGACAACAACTCAGCCACTCCATCGGTGTTTGTAAAGAACTCTGATATAATAAAGAATAACGGCTGGTCGGTAAGCGGTGGCCTGGAGGTTAATCTTTCTGAGAAACTTCTTGTCAGCGGCGGCTACTCATTCGCCAACAAGGGAGTTAACGAAAAATACCAGAGCGACCTTACCTTTGGCCTTGCAACACATACCTTCGGCGCAGGAGCCGCTTACAAAATCATGGATAAACTTACCGTGAATGCCGGTGCCAACTACACCAAATACCTGGCCGACGAAAAAGAGATTGAGCATGTATTTTCCGCTACAGGAGCTCTTTACAAAGCCAAAGAAACATACGTTAAGAACACATTCCTTTTTGGCGTTGGAGTTGATTTCAGCTTCTAAGCTTTAAGAGACAGAAAAACCAAAAAGCTGATCCCCCAGAGGGTCAGCTTTTTTATTTTTTAAAATTTTATACCTCTGTCGTTTAGCATTTTAAGGTATTCTGCGGCCCGCGGGGCGCCTGAAGAGGCAAGCCTTTTGTACCAGACCGCGGCTTCAACATTATCACCTGCTTCAATGGCAGCATTTATAATATTCACATAAAGCAGTCCTTCAGTGCCAAGATTCAGACTGTCAGTCTCTTCCAGCAACCTACGGAAGAGAAGTATATTGTCGCCGGGAGTGCCCGATGAAGCCGCGGAAAAAACCTCATCAATTTTTCTGTTTAGCTCATTGTCAAGCACTATTCCGTAAACATAGTAACAATTGCTTCCGCACTGTTCAACAAGGTCAATCCATTTTGTTCCTTCCTTCAGTGGAGGGAAAGTTAGCTCAAAATGGAGTTTCTCACCAACCGCATAGAACTTATGAAGTTCCGGACAATAGGGGATTCCGGAAGCTTTAATCATTCTCGACCTTGAGCCATCGGGATAAATAATATATGTTCGCCTGTCGGTGCAGAAATAGCCACCGGTGATTCTGTTTTCGAGCGTCAGGTAGGTAGTTGTCCCCTGAGGATTAATTTCAATCCTGATTAATTCAAGTGTTTCGTGACTTTTCATTCCGTAATTCGGTTTGATGTATGTCTGGGACAAAAGGGAGGACGGAAGAAAAACAGAAAAAAGTATTAAGATTCGTGCCGGTAAAATCATTTCGCTTAGTTTTATGCACATGAAAGGTACAAAATAAAATAAAAAACCCTGCTTGTTATAGCAGGGTTAAGGTGCATAAAATCTGAATGCCGGAAAATCACCACCGAATGTTGCACCTCTGTTAGTATGCTGTATTTTGGGGATCCCAGTTACACCAGCCGGTTGTCCAGTTAGTAGTGCCGAAGGCTCCTCTGTGTGTTACAACAGTAAAGAATGAACTGCTCAGATTTGAGTTTGTAAATGAGGCACCTGTAAGATAAGTTGCACCCGCAGAAGGCATGAATGCCGGAGATGTGAGATTCAGCAAACTGGCTCCGATAATATCAGATATTGTGGCATTTGCAACATTGCCTCGTGTAGCATCCTCAAAATACGACTGTTCTTCAGCCACTGTATAAGGAGTTGCAGGAGTGCCTGAAGCAACTTCATAGTTGGCAGTCATTCCGGCCAGAATACATTTTTCAATCTGCAGAGTGTTGTTTGTTGCCATTGTGGGGCTATTACCGGTTATGCCGTCAATCAGAAGACCTTTCGGATAGCCAACAAAAATTGAATTATAAACGCAAAGCTGTGTTGATCTTCTCAGATGCATAGCTCTCTTGAACAGGTGATTGGCAGGCAGGGTATTTGTAACGGCAAGAGGGCCGAAAAGCGTAACATTTGAGAAAATGGGTTTGGTAACAGGTGTTAGAGTTGATCCGTCGGCATCATTGTCTGATTCAAATCCGTTTGAACCCGACTGATCGGACACATTGGGATCGCGTAATCCCACTGCAAATTGTACTTTGCCTTTAAAGCCGTTATCGGTGTCAAAATCATCATCAAGACCCCTGAAGGCAACAAGATATTTGCAGTTGACTGTTCCGCCGAACCATTCAAATGAATCATCACCGCTGAAAGAAACCTGCACATACTCAATTTTGGTTCCGCTTCCCACTGAATAAAGTGTGAGTCCGTTAATTTCGCTGTTGGCAGTTGAAGTAAGCGGAATACCTGGGAATTCTATCCTTACATACTTCAATACACCTGAATTGTCGGTATCATCATTGCCTCCGTAAAGCGAACCTATGCCGCCCTCGGCAACACCAACACCTGTGCCTGAATCATGTTTATTGGTTGTAGCTTTACCACAAATTACAATGCCTCCCCAGTCGCCCATTGCACGCTGGCCTGCGGGTTTGTCGGAAGTAAAAACTATAGGTTGCGATGATGTTCCCTCTGCCATAATTTTTGAGCCGCGCTCAATAATAAGAGTTCCCTTTGTGCCTGAAACTCCCTTTATAATGGTTCCGGGCTGTATTGTGATAGTAGCATTGTTTTTAACATAAACAAACCCTGAAAGAAAATATCTGGCATTTGAATAAAGTGTGAGGTCTCTTGTTATGTCACCGCTGAGAGTGATCTGTTGCCCGTTTGACGGCATAACCGAAACCCTGCATACCGCTTTCTTTGTTGTATCCGAACGGCTTATAGCAGTTATATCAGCATTCCCCACATTTATCCCTGTAATGATACCATCTGTAACAGTAGCAATACTTATATCCGACGATCTCCATATTATCCCTTTGTCTGTAGCATCAACCGGGGTAAATACAACCGTCAGTGTTACTGTAGCACCAACCATCACTTCAGTTGAAGCACGGCTCAGTTCAATTGACTCTACTTTTATTTCTTCTTTGCAAGATGTCGCAATACCAGCCAATATTACGGCAGTAGCAACAATAATAATTAATTTTCGTAATTGTTTCATAAAAAAATTTTTTGTTTAATAATTAAATAAGAATCATTTATATAAGTTTTGATCAAAACTTCAGTGATATTCCGGCAATAAATGATCTGCCGGGGATATAGCTTTTTGTAATCTGTTCCCTGTCAAAATATTTTGTTCCGGTATCAGCGCCCTGGGCATATCTGCTCATATCAACCCATGTGTTTACATTCTGTATGAATCTTACCGGCTGATTGAGGATATCTTTTACTCCACCTTTTATCTCCAGATGTTTTCCTATCATTTTACTGAAAGTAAAATCAATTATGTTGCGCGGCATTTCATAAATATCAGGGATATCTTCCCACTGGTTCGGGGAAGGACGGCCAACAGCCACTATGCGTTTCCCTATGACATTGTAAAGCAAGCTCATCATCACACCTTTTTCGTCATCCTGATAATATATTCCAGCGTTTACAATAAAAGGCGATTGTCCCTCAAGCGGCCTGTTGCGGTAAAGTGAACCTTCTTCAAAAAGTACTCTGCTGCTGATAAGAGAAGCATTCAATACAATAGTGTAGTTTTTAAGAAGGGGCATAAATGAGAGCGATTTTCTTAACTCAGTCTCTATCCCGGAACTGTATGCCGATTTTACGTTTCTGAATGAATACTGAGTCGGACTGTTCCCGAGAATAACCTGCTCTATCGGATTTCTAAAATTTTTGTAAAAAATTCCTATGCTGAATGTTTCACCGTTTGAAGGATAAAATTCATACCTGAGATCAAAATTATGAATATAGGCCTGTTTTATTTCCGGAGCACCGTAAATGCCCGCATTCTGTTCAAAATCAACATAATAAAAAGGAGCTATCTCCCTGAATTCCGGTCTGTTTACACTCATGCCGTAAGCTGCACGAAGAAGGCTTTTTGAAGAAAAATTATATGTCATGTTAGCCGAAGGAAATATGTTTACAGTATCCCTGTCAACATCCACCTTAACCGTTGAACCCTGCTTATAGCTTGAGAGTGTTTGTCTGTTTCTTTCAACTCTTATTCCTGAGTAAAGAATAAACCTTGCAGTAACAGGCAACCTTGCAGAAACATATCCTGCCACCTGAAGGTTCGATGCTGTGTAAGAGTCGGATAACGATGTCATCTCCATCAACCTGATGCCATCATTCAGATTGATATTCTCATCTCTGAATATTTCCTCAACAGGCAGGTTTGTCTGACCGAAAGATGAATTTATACTACCCTTTGCATATCCGAAATTTCTTGCGTTAAATTCACGTGCCTTGTTTTCGTAATATAAGCCCGTCCGGAGTTCAGCTGTTGTTCCTGACATAGCAGGTCTGAAAGAAAAGTTTACTGCCCCGGTTATGGTATTTTCATGGAGTTTTATCCACATGCGTGATACTGATGAGAGGTCGGCCTGGTCGCCAAAAAGCAGGAGGTACAGGTTTGGATCATTTTGGCTGCGGATATAGCGGTAACGTTTTGTATCAGGTTCATTCCTTGCAGAATATGAATAACCCCCAATCCATTCAGTTTTTATTGTACCGGCTTTGTTTAGTGTATGTTCGCCAGCAATCTGGCCGGTGTATACCGACCTGCTGAGGTATCTGAGTTCTTCTGATTTTATGTATCGCCCGTCGTTGTACCATTCCCTTCCGCTTCTGCTGATAGTCCTTGTATAACCTGCCTGATTAAAAAGGTTCCTGAACTCTATTTTAGTATTATTGCCAATCATCACAGCCCAGTTATGCATAAGGGCAATTCTTGCAGAGTTTGTATAACGCCTGTCATCAAACTGGTTGAGGTATGACGGTTTATCATTTATGAAATCATATATGGTGTAATCCGTTGTCTTTAATATGTCCATATTATCTGACCAGCTCCATGTAAGGGATGTAGTATTACCGGCTGAAAGATTACCGATTTTCATTTTTCTGTTTAATCCGATAAGAATTTTCTGGTCGGGCAGTGCCCCTTTCTCTGAAGGAACCCATGTCTTGTTCATTGCTCTTCCTATTTCGGTAATGCGATTCCTTACAGCGGGGTTTGTGGCCGTCTCGTATTCATTCAGATGTGCCGGCATTCCTGAAGGAAGAGCCCTCATTCCATCATCAAAACCGAATATGTCGGTTCTGCTTCCATCGTATTTGTAGAATTTACTGAAAGTAGTTCCTTCATTAAAACCTGTACCGTACGACATTATCAGTGAGTTTTTGTCGGGCATGTTTTTCGTTGAAATTTTGACAAAGCCTCCTGAAAAGTCAGCCGGCAATTCTGCAGCAGGAGATTTTACAATCATAATGTTCTCGATCATTGAGCTGGGAATTATATCAAACGAAAAGGCCCTGACATCAGCTTCCGAACTGGGTGTTGCGGAATTATTGAGCCATACATTATTATATCGTTCAGCCAGTCCCCTTACAATTATAAACCTGTCGTCCTGAATTGTAATGCCAGGTACTCTTTTAACCACTTCCGATGCATCTTTATCAAGTGTTTTGGAAATCTGCTGGCCTGTTATGCCGGCTGTAACAAAAGAAGCTGACTTTATATCATTTATCATTGATATCTCTGTGTTGGTACGTCTTACAGCAGTTACCGTCACATCAGACAGAGTAATGACATCCTCATCCAGTATTGCATCCATCCTGCTGATTTTCCCCGCTTCCACCCTGATCTTCTCTATAATATAAGGTTTATAGGAAATGTATGATATCCTCAAAGTATAAGTACCTGGTTTTATGCCTGATATTAGGAACCGCCCGTTAACATCAGTTAACGCACCACTGGCAGTACCGTCAACAATTACAGTAGCCCCTATAAGGGGTTCTTTGCTTTTTGAATCTTTTACCAAACCTTCTATTGAACCGGTCTGTGCATTCAAGGCAGTTGCTGCTGCCCATGTAATTAGAAGAAAAATGAGTCTGAATGTTTTCATAATTTTAAATTGATGATTTTCCGTTATTCATACGGCAAAGTTGTGGCAAACATTCAGGAAAAGCCGTTACAAACCGGTGAATGTTAAGTTAAAATGATGTTACACTTTTAACCTGTTTGTAATAAAATCGTAACATCAAAAGAGTTTATGAAACAATGAAATAACAGATTTTGATTTTACCTTTGTATTGATATTTCTGATAAACAACCATTATGGACCTTAAAGGCAAAAAGATACTTATAGTGGATGATGAAGAAGATCTTTGTGAGATTCTTCAGTACAATCTGCAGAATGAAGGCTATCAGACCGATATTGCCAATTCTGCCGAAGAAGCTCTTAAAAAACCGCTTGCAGATTTCGACCTTATTCTTCTTGATGTAATGATGGGGCAGATTTCAGGCTTCAGATTTGCTGATATCATAAGGAAGGAAATGAAAATTGAAACTCCTGTAATATTTCTTACAGTCAAAAATACTGAAAATGATATACTTACAGGATTCAGCCTGGGTGCTGACGATTATATTACAAAACCTTTTTCAATCAATGAGCTCACTGCACGGGTAAAAGCCGTTCTTAAAAGAGCCGGAAGCCAGAAACGTCTGCATGCATCTACTGTCAGGTATGGCGACATGGAAATTGATGTTCATAAAAAACGGCTTATAATAAACGAAAACCGGGTAGAACTTACAAAAAAGGAATACGAAATACTTAAACTCCTGCTTGAAAATCAGGGTAAAGTATTTTCGAGGGAGGATATCCTTAATCATGTCTGGGGAGATGATGTAATTGTTACAGAACGGACTGTTGATGTGAACATAACCAGACTCCGCAGCAAACTTGGCAAATATGGTTCATGCCTTAAAAACAAGAGCGGTTACGGTTATTATATCGAATTCTGATTTATAAAAATTCCGGAGATGACTGGCAGAAACAAGTTCAGAAATAATCTATTATTCTTTTACTCTGCAGTATTTATTATAGTGGCATTAATGATACTTGCATACCTCTATGCCCGCGAAAAGGAATACCGCACCTCAACCCTGAATGATGAATTATTGAATTTCACCATTATTACCAATAACTATCTTAAAATAAACAATATACCTGAATCAGGTGATTACCGGAAAGTTGACTCTCTTTTAAAACTGTTTCCTGATAAAAACCTCAGATTTACAGTAATAGACACTTCAGGTAATGTTCTATACGACAGTACAGTACCTGACTGGACAGCCATGGAAAATCATCTGAACAGGCCAGAGATATCAGAAGCAAAGTCAAGTGGTACAGGCACCTCAATACGGAGATCCGGTACAACAGGAAGCGAATATTATTATTTCGCAAAATTTATGGGAAATTATTTCATAAGAACTGCCGTTGTTTTCGATATTAACCTTGCAAACTTCTTAAAAACAAAATTTTATTTCCTGATAATAATTGCCGTTTTCTTTATAATTCTGGGTATAGTGTTATTGCTGGTTACCAACCGTTTTGCCGAATCGGTAACAAAACTCAGGGATTTTGCACTAAGCGTAAGCAACAACAAACCTTTCACATCAAAGTTTCCCGGAAATGAACTTGGTGTGATTGGAACGCAAATACTTGAAATATACAATAATCTGCTTGAAACAAAAAACGACCTTGCAAATGAAAGAGAGAAACTCTTCAGTCACCTGAATGCATTAAACGAGGGCATAGCATTTTTTTCTGAAAAGAAAGAACTTATATTATCCAACGATCATTTTAACCATTATATTAACATGATATCAGGCGAACTTTTGATAATGCCTTCTGCCTTTTTAAATATGCCTGAGTTTATGCAGATAAACGAGTTTCTCGAAAATGTTTACACGGGTTTTACACCTTCCTCCGAGCTGCGAAAAACTGAATACCAGTTCAGTAAAAACGGTAAATTCTTTAAGATACAGTGTGTTGTTTTCAGTGACCGGACATTTGAAATAATTATAAGCGACATCACAAAGACTGAAAAAAACCGTATCATCAAGCAGCAGATGACTTCCAATATAGCCCATGAACTAAAAACACCTGTTGCATCAATAAAAGGCTATATCGAAACCCTTTACAATGAGCCTGAGATGAAAGATAAAACCAGAAAATATTTTCTGAAAAAAGCTCTGGCCCAGACCGACAGACTTAATTTCCTGATAAATGATATTTCACTGCTTAATAAAATTGAAGAGGCAGGAGGTTCATTCCATAATGAAAAAGTAAAAATCAGTAAAATTATTAAAGATGTGACAAACAATTTCAAATCAGCTATTGAAACAAAAAACATCAAAGTTGAATCAGATGTTGGCAATGACGTGGTTGTGAAGGGGGATAAATCACTTATATTGTCTGTTTTTCAGAATCTTATGGAAAATTCTGTTAACCATGCGGGTGATAATATCTCGATAAAAATAAAGGTATTCAGCAGCGATAAAAAATACTTTTACTTTTCTTTTTCTGACGATGGTATCGGGATTCCAGAGGAGCATCTTCCCCGGATTTTTGAACGGTTTTACAGGGTTGATGCCGGAAGATCAAGAAAAAGCGGGGGCACCGGGCTCGGACTGGCAATTGTGAAAAATGCCATACTGCTTCACAAAGGCGAAATAAGCGTCCGTAAACGCTCCGGAGGCGGAACAGAATTCATTTTCTCCCTGCCTAAATATAACTGAATCTCTCCTCCCCATCCTATCAGGTTGATACAATCTCTGTCATTTCCCCTGAATCAATTTTTCAGATAATAAAATCTCTCTTTTTTGAAAATTGCTTTCCGGTAAATGAAAAAATAATTTTACTTTTAAAGATTCAATTTATTTATCTTAAATATTTATAATTATGAATCCCGTTTTAAGAAAAATTACCGGAATGTTTCTGATGATGCTTATTCTATCAGCATCCGTATCAGGACAGGTCAAACCCCCTGTTACCAGCGGCAAAGAAAAGGTTCAGCTGTTCGAAAAACATATTGTTATGCAGCAGAACTCGCCATATAAGGATCTCTTGTGGCAGTATCTCGGACCCACCAATATCAGCGGGCGGTGTACTGATGTTGAAGCTATTTCACCGCGGGGTAAAAATTATACAATATGGGTTGGCTCTGCCTCAGGAGGAGTATGGAAATCAGTTAACGAGGGAACTACATTTATTCCAGTCTTCGATGGCATGCCGACTGCTTCAATAGGCGATATTGCTATTGACCCCAACGACCCTGACGTGGTATGGGTGGGTACTGGCGAAGCCAATATCTTCAGAAGTTCTAACGCAGGTTGCGGTGTGTTCAAAACCACCGACGGCGGAAAAACATGGACAAACATGGGACTGGAAAACACTTTTACCATTGGCAGAATTAGAATAAACCCCAAAAATTCCGATATAGTTTACGTGGCTGCAACCGGACATGAATGGACTCCAAACCCTGAAAGAGGCCTTTTTAAAACCACCGACGGCGGAAAAACATGGGAAAAAATCCTCTATTTCGACCAGAATACGGGCGTTTTCGACCTGGTACTCGATCCGGTAGACCCTGATATTATATATTGTACTTCATGGGAAAGAATGCGGCTCAAATGGAATGATCCAAGAACCTATGAAACCACTAAAAACAACAGTATCTGGAAATCAACCGACGGAGGAAAAAACTGGAAGAAAATAAATGAAGGACTCCCTGCCCAGAATAAAAGGGGGAGGATAGGTATTGACCTGTGCCTTTCAAAACCCAATGTTTTGTATGCCCTTGTTGATAATTACGAAATTGCTTACAAAGCTAAGCCCGGTGAGCTTGACTCTTACGGAAGGCAAAAGGCTGATATTATCAAAGGTGCAACAGTTTACCGGAGTGATGATGCAGGTGCCACATGGAGACAGGTAAGCGGCCTTACTCCAGAACAAAAAACCTTTATGGAACGTCATTCAGGCACATACGGATGGGTGTTCGGACAGATACGCGTCGATCCTCAGGATGAAAATACTGTTTATTCCATGGGAATAAACCTTAATCAGTCAACTGATGGCGGCAAAACATTCTCCTCTCTGCGCGGCCCCCATGCCGACCACCACGGCCTGTGGATAGACCCCGAAAACCCCAACTACCTGCTTAACGTTCAGGATGGAGGTCTTACCATCTCATACGATAAAGGTAAAACATGGAAATACCCCATCGAGCCATTACCACTCGCACAATTCTATAATGTGACTTACGATTTCAGTACACCATTCAGGGTTTTCGGTTCAATTCAGGATCACCACAGTTTCTATGCTCCTGTCGATATCTCAAAAGGAAGAGACAAAGTACCTGTTCAGGAATTTATAAATACCCTCGGAGCCGAAGGCAGTATGCACGCAATCAACTACGCTGACAACAACACAATTTACGCAAGTTCATTCTATGGAAAACTCTCACGGGGAAAAATTGATACATACCCGCAGGGTACGAAAAGCCTCCTTCCGAATACCTATCCCGACGAGACACCTCTGCGCGGTGAATGGAATGCACCAACACTCATCTCACCTCATAATCCTGATATAATCTATCATGGCATGCAGTATGTTATGATGTCAAAAGATGCCGGCGATACATGGGAAATAATCAGCCCCGACCTCTCTTACAACGATCCCCAGAAACGCGGCGATATAAATTATCAGACAATATCAGTTCTCGATGAATCGCCTCTGCGCTTCGGTCTTATATATGCCGGTACTGATGATGGCCGTATATGGCGGACTAAAGATGGAGGCAAAACATGGAATGAAATACGCAGCGGAGCAGTGCCACAGAAATTTGTTTCGCGGATAGTAGCATCAAAATACGATATCGGAACTGTTTATATGACACAAACCGGAAGAAGGGATGATGATTTTCAGGTATATATATGGAAATCAACCGACTTCGGGACAACTTGGAAAGACATTTCCGGCAATATTCCCATAGGGCCTGTTAATGTCATAAGGGAAGATCCTGTTAATCCTGATATTTTGTATGCAGGAACTGATGGTGCAGTTTATGTTTCAAAAGATGGTGGCAACAGGTGGGATGTCCTTGGAAATTTACCTTTTGCTTATGTACACGGTCTTATAATACACCCACGCGACAATATGATTGTAATAGCAACACACGGCAGGGGTATGTGGGTTATGGATGCCAATCCTGTAAACGAAAAGGATAAAAAAAACAGAACCAGGCAACAGGCCGAACCTGCAGAAGATATGGAATAACTCTACTGCGAATTTTTTATCAACTGGTAATAAAACCTGATTCCACGCAGGTAGTTTTCAATCTTTGTGCATTCATTAAGTCCGTGCACACGGGCCATGTCATCAGATGTGACTACCAGTGGAGCGAAGCGGTAAATATTTTCTGTAATCACTGCAAAATGCCGGCTGTCAGAAGCACTGAGTGTGAGTGTTGGTGCAACAATTGCTTCGGGGTAAACTTCCCTTACCGACCTGAAAACCATTCTGAACCCAAATGCATCAGACGGAGAGAAGGGAGCAGGTTCATTAATGAAATCCCTGAGCACCTCAATATTCACCCTTGAGTCATTTACTACTTTCCTCACATGTTCAACAACATCTTCAGAAGTCTCCCCGGGTAATATCCTGAAATTAACAATAGCCTCTGCCTTTGTGGGAATAACATTATCCTTTACCCCTGAATGAATTATTGTCGGTGCAGTGGTGGTCCTTACAAGTGCATTGCCCGATGCAGTACCTGAATATATGTTAAGAATAAGTGGTTGGAACAACCATTTATTTGCAAATATTACCCTTGCATAGAAAGGCATTTCAGGGCCGATATATCTGATAAAATCATTCACAGGGCCCGACAGGTGAGGTTTCATCTGTCCGGAGTTAAGCCTGTTAACAGACCCTGCTATAAGGGTAAGGGCTGATTCCTTCTCCGGGGTGGAAGAGTGCCCTCCCGGCATCTCCGCGGTAAGCCTGACCGACAGGTACCCTTTTTCGGAAGTGCCTATCAGTGCAACAGGTTTTTTCACCATCGGTACCATACCAATGGTTACCGCCATTCCTTCATCCAGAACATATTCAGGTTTTATACCTCTCTCTTTCAACGCCAATGCTATTGTTTTAGCTCCCCGTTCCCCGCTTATTTCTTCATCATGACCAAAAGATAGATAAATAGTTCTTGCGGGAACAAACCGTTCTTCCAGCAGATGTTCAACAGCTTCAAGAATAGATATCATGGCTGCTTTGTCATCAAGTGTCCCTCTTCCCCAGATATAAATTCCGTCGTTGTATCCCGAAAATGGTCCTCTCTCCCATCCGGAAGTGTCGCCCGGAGGCACTACGTCATAATGAGCCATGAAAACTACCGGTGCCAGCGAAGTGTCAGACCCTCTCCATTGATAAAGAAGACTGAATTTGTTAAATATTTCATGTTGAAGTAACGAGTCAATTAAAGGATATGCTTTCTTTATAAACTCAAGATATCCCATAAACGCCAGAGTGTCAATGGGCGAATCAGGTGAATAGGAAACTGTGGAATATTTTACGGCTTCAGAAAGGTTTTTAACGCACTCCTGCCCGAATAAAGGTTGCTCCACAAGTTCAAATTCACCCTGTAATGATTTAAAAAACAAAGTTTTGAAAATAATAACCAATACGATAATACCGGCCAGCCACAATAAAACTTGAATCAGTTTTTGCATATCAGTCTTATTTATTTTATTACAAATATCCGATAAATATTTTTTAAAACCTCTTCTCAATTCTTCATTACTACATACTACTTACTATTTACTACCTACTTCCTACTTCCTACTGCCTACTGCCTGCTGCCTGCTGCCTACTGCCTGCTGCCCGGCAAATGAGGTATGCAATTTAATTGTAATTCAATAGTAATTCAATTGTAATTCAATTGTTTATGTAAGTTAAATCAGGTGATTTCAAGCTATTTAGGTATTGACTTTATTTAACCGCAAAGGACGCAAAGGTGCCGCGGAGAGTAGATAGCATGGGGCATTGAAAAAAATATGTATCAGACCTTATTGTGATGTTATTAACAGGTCGCAGCTACGCAGCTTAATAACATATTATTGTATCTGTGGCTACAAAGAGATCGCCGCTACGCGGCTGAAATATGATGTTCAAGGTCTGAAAGTTCAAGGTTCAAAGCTTTACACGTTCCGCGTTCCGCGATCGGAGTTCCGCGTATGAGAAAAAATATTAAATATGATGATTATAATCGCAAAAATTATATTATATTTGCGAATATATTCTTATAAATTATAAACAATGATTAACAGGAGTCTTGAAAAACAGATTAAGGAAAAAACCGGCAGCGGAAAGGCAATAATTATTTTAGGTGGAAGGCAGACCGGAAAGACTACTCTGCTGAGATATCTGTTCGGAAACACCCATGATGTTCTCTGGCTTGACGGTGACGAACCTGATGTGAGGGCTGTTTTTGATAATCCCACTTCAACAGGTCTTAAGAATATGCTCGGAAAGAAAAAAATTCTTGTCCTTGATGAAGCTCAGAGAATTGAAAACATAGGTTTGAAACTTAAACTGATAACAGACTATATTCCCGGTGTACAGGTCATTGCTACCGGCTCATCTTCCTTTGATCTTGCCAATAAGATTAATGAACCTCTGACAGGAAGGAAATGGGAGTACAGACTTTTCCCGTTATCCTTTTCAGAACTTTTGTCTCATACATCAGTAATGGAAGAAACCAGGCTTTTAGGACGAAGGATTGTTTATGGAAGCTATCCGGAAGTCATAAATAACCCGGGAAACGAAAAAGAAATTCTTAAACAGCTTACAGACAGTTTTTTGTATAAAGATATCCTTATGTGGGAAGGCCTGAGAAAGCCTGAAAAGATTGTCAGGCTGCTGCAACTCCTTGCTTTTCAGACCGGCAGTGAAGTATCGTATAATGAACTCGGTAAAAACCTTGACATGGACAATCAGACTGTTGAAAAATATATCCAGCTTCTGGAACAGACTTTTGTAATTTTCAGGATGCCGGCACTGAGCAGAAACCTGAGAAAAGAACTTAAAAAGAGCAGGAAGATATATTTTTATGACAATGGCATAAGAAATGCACTCATAGCCAATTTCAACCCGCCCGAACTTAGGAATGATACCGGGGCGCTATGGGAAAATTATTTCATTTCAGAAAGGATGAAATACCTGCACTACAATAATATGTGGGTTAACTCCTGGTTCTGGCGTACAACCGACCAGCAGGAGATAGACTACATTGAAGAATGCGACGGCAAAATGCATGCTTTTGAAATTAAATGGAACACTAAATTAAAAATCCGTATTTCAAAACTTTTCCTGTCAGTCTATCCTGATTCTGTAACCACTGTAATTACTCCGGATAACTACATGGATTTTCTTAGATAGAATGACTTGTGATGCCATTTTCTGCAAGCGGGAAATCCTTGTAAGCCGCGATTAAATCAAAATGCATGCGGCTCATAAAAATGTAATTCGATTGCTTTGCCCTCCGTAGCATTATCCTCCGGAATGAAATGGAGGAGGATGCGGAGGAGGGTAATTCAATAGTAATTCAATTGTTTTATTATCGCTGAATTAAAGTATTTGCAAGTATAATTCTTTGCTTCAGTTTTTCTTTGTTAAAATAATCTTTAATCGTTAAAAGTCAATTTTTTTCAGGACGAGATAAATGTTCGACTGGAGAAAATATGATTTTCCTGAACTTAATTTCCATGATGGTCAACAAATAGGAGTAATTGCACAGGATATTGAAAAAATATTGCCTCAGTTAGTATATACTGCACCCGACGGAAATAAATCTGTGTCTTATGAGAAACTGACACCTGCACTCATTGAGGCAATTAAAGAACAGCAGCATCAAATAGAATCAGAAAAACAAAAGAATCAGAAACTGGAAGAAGAGCTACAGTCACTTAAGGAACGCCTGTCTGCTTTAGAGTCTATAGTGGCCGAAAACAGTTAACCTGCACCCGGCACCATGTACCCGGCAAAAAGTACCTGCATTATCTTCATAGCTCAAGGTTTAGTGCGTTTCGCGTTTCGCGTTTCTCGTTCTGCGTTCAACGTTCACAGGCCTGTGAAATTCATGCATTGTGCAGCAATGCGGTTATTTTTTCAATCTTTGCTTCAAGTGGAAGATTGCCGTCAATCCAGTGAATCTGTATTCCCTTCCGCTCCATGCCCCGGAACCACGTCATCTGCCTCTTGGCAAACTGGTGTATGGCAACCTCAAGTTTTTTAAACATTTCATCAAATGTAAGCCGGCCTGTCAGATAAAGGGTAATGTATTTATACTCAAGTCCGTAGTAAATAAGTGTTTCACTGTCAATGCCTCCGGCAAGCAACTGCTCAACCTCCTCAATCATGCCATCGTCAATCCTCTTTTTCAGCCTCTCCGAAATCCTTGCCCTCCTTACATCCCTGTCGTACAAAACACCGGTTACCAGACACTTAAGCTGAGGGAAATCCCTGATAAATTCCCTGTGTGCTTCATAGTACTTCTCAATCTCAATAGCCCTTACAGCTCTTTTAACTGTATCAACATCGGTTTTGTTATGGAGTTTTTTGTATTGCTTCAGTATTTCAGTCAGTTCCTCAAGTGTTTTTCCCTCAAGTTCTTTTCTCAGCTGAGGATCAGGCGGTACTTCAGGCAGACGGTACCCCGAAACAATGCTGTCGATGTACATTCCTGAACCTCCACATATTACAGGAAACCTGCAACGGGACTTTATGTCATTATATGCCTTGAGAAAATCTCTCTGGAACTCAAAAACATTGTACTTATAGCCCGGATCAACAATATCTATAAGGTGGACAGGCACCTGACAGTCACCAACAATATAATCTGAATAGTCTTTCCCGGTGCCGAGGTTCATTTTTCTGTATACCTGGCGCGAGTCGGCACTGATAACTTCCCCTCCCACTCTGGCAGCAAATGCTGCAGCAAGGGAAGTTTTTCCTGAGGCCGTAGGGCCGGTGATTATAACCAGATCATATTTTGTATTAATCATTGTGCCGGTTCTCTGTTCCGGCAATTTAACAATAAAATTGATTATTTTTGCGTGGCTCCGGAATCAGAATTATGAATGGTGAAGCAGAGAATATTTTAATCAGAAACAAAAAGGCATCGCACAACTATGAATTTCTTGAGAAGTTCATAGCAGGGATTGTTCTTACCGGAACTGAGATAAAATCCATCAGGGCAGGTAAGGCTGCACTCACCGATTCATACTGCCAGTTCAGGGACAATGAACTCTACATAAAAGGGATGCATATAGCGGAATATGCTTTTGGCAACATCCGCAACCACGATCCTCTCAGGGAAAGGAAGCTTCTACTGAAAAAACGTGAATTGCGGAAACTTGAAAAGAAAGTAAAGGAAGCCGGCCTCACGCTTATTGTGACAAAAATCTTCATAAATGACAGAGGGCTGGCAAAGGCTGAAATTGCACTTGCAAAAGGGAAAAAGGAATATGACAAGCGCGAAACCCTTAAACGCAAAGATGCCGCCCGCGAAATGGACAGAATGAGAAAAAGAAGTTAATGAGCGATTGTGACAGACACACTGTTCATTTTAAATACTCTTCTTGTTTTGCCTCCGGTAATATGTACCACTCTACCTTCAAGGTTAAAAGTCCCGTTCATTGATTTTCCGGGCTTTGCAAAGTATGAGAAGATTATCTGTTTATTTGCGGGAAGCGTAAGCCATACAACATTCAACCTGTTATTATACCATGAAAAGTCACCTGAAGGAACATCATCCTGAATTATTCCGATACCTTCAGGTATATCCTGCGAGAATCTGACAAATCCTTCTGCTGAGTCAAAATTGATTTTAATTTCAACTTTGTTAAGTTCACCTGCTGTCCACACTGTCGGTGTATTGCATTCTATACGTATCTGTCCTTTCAGTGCGGAGGAAACAAAAAAGATTGCTGCAAGCAGAACAGTAAAATTTCGCATTGCGCTATCAGAAGTTGGGGCTCAGGAGGTATCTTGAGTAGAATTTGTCAATCAGGTCAACTGCTTCGTCGGCTGTATCAACAATGGTAAAAAGTTCAAGATCCTGGGGTGATATATTGTGTTCTTCTTCCAGCATTACTTCCTTAATCCAATTAAACAGGCCTTCCCAGTATTTTTTGCCCACCAGTATAATCGGGAATTTTCCTATTTTGCGGGTCTGGATAAGTGTAATGGCTTCGAAGAGTTCGTCAAATGTTCCGAAACCGCCGGGTAATACAATAAATCCCTGTGCATATTTCATAAACATAACCTTTCTGACGAAGAAATGGTCGAAAGTAATGAGTTTATCGCTGTCTATGTAAGGGTTGGGTTTCTGTTCGAAAGGCAGGTCAATATTTATTCCTACAGATTTTCCTTTTCCTCTCCATGCGCCTTTATTGGCGGCCTCCATAATGCCCGGCCCCCCGCCTGTAATAACCCCGTAACCTTTCTGGGTAAGTTTAAATGCAATATCTTCTGCCATTTTATAATATTTGTTTTCAGGCTTTGTGCGTGCAGAACCGAATATTGAAACACAGGGCCCTATTCTGGCAAGTTTCTCAAATCCTTCAACAAACTCCGAGAGAATTTTAAATACTCTCCATGAGTCGGTAATGTGTATCTCCTGCCATGTTTTCTGCTCAAAAGCATCTTTGATAAGATCAGCGGGTTTCTCCATAGTGTATCATTATAAAATGTTTCCAAATATAATAATTTATCACACCAACAAAACGTCCTTCAGATATTGGCCGGTGTAACTGCTTCTGCAGTTAACAATCTCTTCAGGTGTTCCTTCAAATATTAGGTATCCACCCTCCTTTCCGCCTTCCGGACCAAGATCAATTATATAATCAGCCATTTTGATTACATCCATATTATGTTCAATCACAATAACAGTATTACCCCTGTCAACGAGTCTGTTCAGAACATTCAAAAGCACTCTTACATCCTCAAAGTGAAGTCCGGTGGTAGGTTCATCAAGTATATAGAGTGTTTTACCGGTATCACGTCTGGAGAGTTCGGTTGCAAGTTTAACTCTCTGTGACTCTCCTCCCGAAAGGGTGGTTGACTGTTGTCCCAGTCTTATATAGCCCAATCCGACATCCTGCATAGTTTTAATTTTATGATATATTGAAGGAACGTTTGAAAAAAATTCCACTGCCTCATTAACTGTCATATCAAGCACATCGCTTATTGTACGACCTTTATATTTTACCTCCAGTGTTTCGTGGTTATAGCGTTTGCCGTTACATTCAGAACACAATACATATACATCGGGAAGGAAATTCATTTCAATTGTCTTCACGCCGGCACCTTCGCAACCTTCACATCTTCCGCCCTTCACGTTAAACGAGAACCTGCCGGGGCCAAATCCCCTGATTTTTGCTTCAGCAGTCTGGGCAAACAGAGTGCGGATATCAGTAAAGACACCTGTATAGGTTGCAGGATTTGAACGTGGTGTTTTGCCAATAGGTTCCTGGCTTACTTCTATTACCTTGTCAATATTTTCCATTCCAAGAATGTCGCTGAATGGAAGTGGTGTCCTGCCGGAGTTATGATATTTTCTTGCCAGAGCAGGATATAGGGTATAATTAATCAGTGTTGATTTTCCGCTTCCCGAGACACCGGTTATGCATATAAATGTTCCGAGGGGAAAAGTAACATCAATATTTTTCAGATTATTGCCTGTGGCACCTTTTAAGATAAGGAATTTACCATTTCCCCTACGTCTCTCTTCAGGTACTTCTATCCTCCGGCAATTATTCAGGTATGCAGCCGTGAGTGTATTGCAACCCCTGAAGTCTGCAGGGTTGCCCTGAGCAATAATCTGTCCTCCGTGAACTCCTGCTCCGGGTCCCACATCAATGATATGGTCGGCCGACATTATCATCTCCCTGTCGTGTTCAACCACTATCACCGAATTACCTGAATCGCGGAGCTGTTTAAGGGATGAAATCAGCTTGCGGTTATCACGCTGATGAAGTCCGATGCTCGGTTCATCAAGAATATACAGCACATTCACAAGTCTTGAACCTATTTGGGTGGCAAGTCTGATTCTCTGGCTTTCTCCTCCTGACAATGTTCTGGCACTTCTGTTAAGCGACAGGTAATCAAGGCCTACATCAATAAGAAAACTGAGCCTGTTCCTGATCTCCTTCAGAATTTCGGATGCAATTTTCATTTGCCTTTCCGACATTTTATCTTCAATCTTTTGAAGAAAACCATAAAGCTCCCTGATATCCATTGAAGAAAGTTCACCAATATTTTTGTCACCTAATCTGAACCAGAGAGCTTCTTTCTTCAGCCGTGTACCGCCGCATTCCGGACAGGGTTTGTATTCCACAAACTGTTCCTTTATCCTGTTGCCGTTTTTCGTACCATTGATAACCTCGAGGTTACCGAGATAACTGATTACACCTTCGAACGTTAGGAAGTAATTGGAAGTAAGCCCAAGCGGTGTATTTGAAAGTTTCAGTACTTCATCTGAGCCATAAAGTATTTTGTTCAGCGCATCTTCAGGTATTTCGTTTATAGGAGTATCAATTGTAAATCCGTTTTTTTCGGCGATAGCTTCTATCTGCCAGAAGATCCATGTGTTACGGTATTTACCGAGTGGCACTATCCCTCCTTTTCTGATGCTCAATGATTTATCGGGGATAATTTTGTTTATATCAAAATCTGTTATTTCGCCGAGTCCGTTGCAATGGGGGCATGCTCCCTGAGGTGAATTGAAGGAGAATGTATGGGGGGCGGGTTCGTTGTACGAGATGCCTGTTACAGGGCACATAAGATGTCGGCTGAAATACCTGATATTACCTTTATCCGTGTCGAGTATCATCATTACGCCATCACCCTGCTCAAGTGCGAGAATTACTGAGTCTTTAAGCCGTTTATCAGAAACCTCACCCACCTTGAACTTGTCAACAACAATCTCTATGAAATGCGTTTTGTAGCGGTCGAGTTTCATACCCGGGGTTATTTCCCTGATTTCACCGTTAACCCTTGCATGCAGGTATCCTTTCAGCCTCAGTCTTTCAAAAAGCTCCCTGTAATGGCCTTTGCGTCCGCGTACAACAGGTGAAAGTATATAGATTTTCTGACCATTAAAGCCTGATTTAACAAGTTTTAGGATCTGGTCATCGGTGTAACGCACCATTTTTTCTCCTGATGCATAGGAGTATGCGTCGGCTGCCCGGGCAAAAAGCAGTCGCAGGTAATCATATATTTCGGTGATGGTACCTACTGTGGAACGTGGGTTTTTGCTTGTGGTTTTTTGCTCGATTGAAATGACAGGGCTTAATCCTGTAATTTTATCCACATCCGGCCGTTCCATCCCTCCCAGAAATTGTCTCGCATAAGCTGAAAGAGTCTCCATATAACGCCTCTGACCTTCAGCATAAACAGTATCAAAAGCAAGCGATGACTTCCCGCTGCCACTCAAACCTGTTATCACTACAAGTTTGTTACGGGGAATGACAACATCAATATTTTTAAGATTGTGTACCCTTGCACCGAGAACCGTCACCTTATCATCCATCTGCCTGATAAATTACAGTTATTTATTATAATTCCCCGGAATAGAGATTTGTTCTGGCACCTTCATCGGGTATTTTTATTAAGTATGTCTTGCCGGATTTTTTTGTGAGGTAAGGTTTTCTCAGCCATGGATTATGAAATTTAAGAATCTTGTAATTTGTGCCGAAACAGGCTGCAAACCTTGCAAAGTCGGTTATTGCAGTATCAACTTTCACTTCATGGTACCGGAGAGGGGGATAGAGGTTCTCTTTACTGATATCGAACCCGTATGCTTTTGGGTCATTCATAATGAGTTTATAGGCAACAATCCTGAAAATATACCTTGCGGTTTCCTCTGCAAGCAAAAGGTCATAATAATTATTTTGTTTCTGGATAGATATCTGCTCATCAATTGCATTTCTTCCACCGTTATAAGAAGCAGCGGCGAGTGTCCAGCTTCCGTAACGTTCGTAAGACTTCCTGAAGTAATCACAGGCAACAAGAGTAGATTTTTCGATATTATATCGTTCATCAATTTCGTTGTTTATTTCGAGCCCGTGTTCTTTGCCTGTGTTTGCCATTATCTGCCAGAATCCCACTGCTCCGGCAGGAGAAACCATGTTGCTGAGTTCGCTCTCAGCAACCGCTATATATTTGAAATCATCAGGAATACCATTCTCATTCAGAATCTTTTCAATCAAAGGAAAATATCTGGGTGCCCGTTTTATTATCATTATGGTTGAACCATGCCTGAATGCTGTCATTATAATTTCCCTTTCAAGGTTTTCACGGGTGTCGAAATTTTCAAGAGGGAGTCTCTCACCAGCAAAATCCACACTGTCGGGCAGGGTGAAAATTGCAGAAAAAAGGTTGTTTTCTGTACTGCCCGGTTTAAGCGTATTTTTATCACTGAAAAAGCCTGACATAAAAAAAACTGCTGCCAGAACTATAACCGGAAGCAGGGTCCCGGCAAAACGGGTAGTATAGAACTTCTTCATTTCAAAATATTTAAAAGAAAATGCAAAATTACAATTTTTCCGGCAGATAGCACAGAAAAGCTAACTGTAAATATTATCATGAATAAAAAATTAAACTCCTGGTCAGAAGCTGTAAAACACACCTGAGAGAATACCCAGGGAGTAAGGATGTATAAGTGAGCCGGTTATTCCACCAAGAGGTGTTAAGTAATATCTGAATACAGGTTCAAGGTTAAAAGTAAAATGGCCGGAGATTTTATATTCCATACCCATTCCGAGAGAACTGCTGAAAGTGACCGGACTAACCCCTTCTGTTTTTCCGATAATATACTTTGTGCCACCTGAGTTTATATATGAAGAATTGCCAAATAGAATACCATACGAGAGTCCTCCAAGCATATTGATATCTACCTTCCGGTCAACAAGTTTATATTTCAAAATCAGTGGGAATTCAATATAGCCCAAACTCTGGATAAGTGAACTGTTCAGATAATTCAGGTTGGCCTTGTAAGGATCAAAAACATCTGCAGAATATATTGTAAGAACTCTTGACACATTTCCGTTATCAACAAAATATATGTCCTTATTTGTTGATGTGATTATTCCGGATGATGTTATTATTCCGAAGTCGCTTGAGCTTTTTGTATCGGTATATTTCATAAATCCCGAGAATGATGTAACGCCGTCAATTCTCTGCCCAATGCTGCTATAGACCATTCCCGACTCTATTGTAAACCTTTTGCTCAGGTCGAATGAAAAAGAGAAGCCTCCGGAGTAGGCAAAGGCTGTGCGCTCATTATTGATATAATCTTTCGTAGCATCATTTTTACCAAAATCAAATCTTGAATAATATGAAGGCAGGAGTGTTGCACCAAGTTTCCATTTTTCGTTGCCGTTGTTTTCTTTTATATCATTTTCCCCTGTTATTTTCGAAGGCTCAATTATAATTTTCTCAGGAGGAGCATTGAATTTAGCAACAGCAAACCGCAATTCTGTTCCTGTCTGACCTGCAATATTGTTTTCCGGCATTTTCAAAATGGCAGCTTCAGGTATATCAGCCGTTTTTATTGGTGATTGCTTGATTGTATCCTTATTATCTTCCAGATAGCTTTGTGCAGTATATATAACAGGTGTCAGAACGAAATTCCTGACAGAATTTGAAGGCTTATAACTGCCGGAGGGAACAGCATCCTGATTAAAAGTTAAAGCAGGAGCATTTTCTATTTTTTCAGTCAGGCTGTACCGGGCAAGGTATACAAGAGTTCCTGCAGAGCCGATAACCAAGGCAAACATAGCAGCTCTCAACAGCAGCGGATATAATCTGCCTTTTCTCACCGGCAGGGATTGCCTTACATTATCCCATATATCTGAAGGAGGAAGTACCTCATAATCTTTCAGTCCATTCCTGAACAACAGGTCAATATTTGTATTCCACTCATCCATTAATTAAACTCTTTCTTATTCCGGTATACAGATTCACTTTTTTCTGAAGTATGCTTCTGGCGCGTGACAGGTTCGATTTGGATGTTCCTTCCGATATATTAAGCAATTTGCTTATCTCCTTGTGTGAATAACCTTCAATAGCATACAGGTTAAAAACCATCCGGTATTTTGGTGGCAATTCCCTGATAATATAGAGGAGGTCTGCTGCATCAATTCCAGTGTAATCCTCACTATCAGGTTCAGCCACGGGTTCATCAGCCGCATCAAGGTCATCCACTCTGTAAAGGTTATACCGCGACCTGTATTTTTCGAGCGCCGTGTTGACAACAATCCTTCTTATCCAGCCTTCAAAAGAACCTTCGTATTTATAATTTTGCAGATTCTGAAAAATTTTGATAAACCCTTCCTGAAGTATATCCCTTGCTTCCTCATCATTTTCCGAATACTGCAGGCACACTGCATAAAGCTTTGAAGAATGCCTTCGGTATAACAGCTCCTGATCGCGCCTGTTACCCTCGAGACAACCTTTTATTATTTTTTTAATATCGTTCAAGCATGAGCATATAACGATATAAAAATAATAAAAAATTATCTCAAAAAACAATCTTCATAATGTGTGATGAAAAAACAGCTTAAATGGTTGCGTTTTAAAGGAATCATCACAGCGGGGCTAAATGTTAATTGCTTCGCCGTACGCTGCTGCAGCGGCTTCCATTATTGCTTCCGACATTGTGGGATGAGGGTGCACAGCTCTGAATAATTCATGGGCTGTAGTTTCAAGTTTCCTTGCAACAACAATTTCAGAAATCATTTCTGTTACATTTGCACCTATCATATGTGCGCCCAGAAGTTCGCCGTATTTTGCGTCGAAAATAAGTTTGACAAATCCTTCCTTTTCACCTGCTGCACTTGCCTTGCCTGAAGCAGTGAAAGGGAATTTCCCTACTTTTATTTCATAGCCAGCTCTTAATGCAGCTTTCTCTGTAAGTCCGCAGGAGGCTACTTCAGGTGAGGTGTAAATGCACGAAGGAATATTATTGTAATCAAGAGGTTCAGGGCTTAGTCCGGCAATCTTTTCCACGCACACTATGCCCTCAGCTGATGCGACGTGTGCAAGTGCAGGGCCACGAACTATATCACCTATGGCATATATATCTTTAACCGAGGTGCGGTAAAATTCATCAACCAGTATATGACCATTGTTTGTCTTTATCCCGGCCTCCTCAAGACCTATTCCTTCAATATTTGATTTAATGCCGGCAGCTGAAAAGACTACATCTGTTTCGATAATCTGGTCTCCGGAAGGCGTCTTCACTGTCACACGGCACTTTTCTCCGGTTGTGTCAACCGATTCAACAGTTGAACTGGTCAGTATCTTAATCTTCAGCTTTTTGAATGATCGTTCAAGCTGCCGGGATACCTCTTCATCTTCAAGAGGCAAGATATTTGGCATTATCTCAATAAGTGTCACTTCTGTTCCCAGTGTCTGATAGAAATAGGCAAATTCGCAGCCGATTGCTCCTGAACCCACTATTACCATTGAGGAAGGTTGCTGCGGAAGAGTCATTGCCTCGCGGTATCCTATAATTTTTTTACCATCAGGCTTCAGGCCCGGAAGCTCTTTGGTTCTGGCTCCGGTGGCAAGAACTACATGATTTGCCTTGTATATCTTCTTACCTCCTGAGTTATCGGTTACTTCAACCTCACCAGACCCTTTAAGTCTGCCGGTTCCCTTAATATGTTCTATGTTATTCTTTTTGAAAAGAAACTGAATTCCCTTGCTCATATTTTCGGCTACTGCACGGCTACGGGCGATTATTGCACCAAAATCAGGCTTTGCCTCACCGGTTAATGTTATACCATAGCCGGAGGCATGTTTCAAATATTCATAAACCTGTGCGCTTTTCAAAAGCGATTTGGTAGGAATACATCCCCAGTTAAGACACACTCCACCAAGTTCTGCTCTCTCAATCACAGCAACCTTCATTTTCAGTTGTGCTGCTCTTATTGCGGCCACATATCCTCCCGGTCCGCTTCCGATAATCAATAAATCATAGTTCATAATCCCATTTTTTTTTTGAAATACTTAATTATTCTGAATCAGTTTTATGTTCTTTCTGTTCGAAATTATTGCAGTGAGTATTTTTAAAATAATCCAGATAAGCACAAGTACTAATATTGTCGAAGCACCTGTAGGTATTCCTGTAAACCATGAGAACAGGTATCCGCCCGAAGTACCTGCAAAACCAAAAACAACTGCAAGTTTCATGATTGAGGAATATTTCCTTGTAAAAAGCATAGCTATATTCGGCGGTATAGTCAGAAGGGAGAGTACCAGTATCACTCCTGCCATTCTTATATTCAGTACAATAGTCAATGCCATCAGCGAGGTTGTGAGAAATTTGAAAAAATCAACATACGCTGAATAGGTTCTTGCATAGTTTTCATCAAAAGATATATACAGAATTGTTCTGTAAAAGAATGAAAAATAGAGAACAAGTATCACTGAAAGGATGCCGAGAGCAACAAGGTCAGCTCTGGTTACTGTGAGAATGCTTCCGAAAAGGTAGCTCATCAGGTTTGGAGTATAACCTGGTGTAAGATAGATAAATATAATTCCGACAGCCATTCCCAGAGCCCACAGGATGCCAATGGCGGAGTCTTCCCTTATTTTTTGTTTTACCGACAGATATTCAATTCCAAGTGCCGAGAGTATGCCGAAAACAGCAGCTCCCACTACCGGATTAATACCTGCAAAATATCCGATTCCGATTCCTCCGAAAGACGCATGTGTGATACCCCCGCTCAGAAAGACCATTCTTCTGGAGACAATGTACGTACCAGCGATTCCGGCTGTTATGCTTGCAAACAGACATCCAAGCACTGCCTTCCAGATATAGTCATAATGTAAAAGTGATAAATCCATACTCAGTCGTGTTTTTTAAGAACCGTATGAGGCACCGGCCCATGAGTAATAAGCTGGATAGGACAATTATAGGCCGCAAGCTGTTCTTCCGTAAGTAAAGCCGAAGGGTGGTAATGAAGATGGCGGTTCACACAGGCAAACGACTTAACATGTGAAGAGATAGTGCCAACATCATGGGTTGCAAGAAGAATTGCCATACGGCTGTTGAGCTCCCTGAGCCTTGAATAAAATTCGCTTTCAAAACTTGCATCTACAAAATTATCTGGTTCATCAAGAATAAGAAGTTTCGGTTTGCCAATAAGTGCCCTGCCAAGAAAAACCCTCTGTATCTGCCCCCCCGAGAGTTCCGCAAGAGTCGCCTTCTCAAAACCTTTTAACCCCATATCCTCTATTATTGCCGAGGCTTTCTTCCTGTCGTCCCTGTCCATTTTTGCATATATGCCTTTGTGCATCATCAGACCCGAAAGAATCACATCCACAACCGTAAGAGGATATAAAATATCCACCGATGATATCTGAGGAAGGTAACCTATATCTTTTTTTCTCAGAAGTTTTTCATTATAAACAACCGTTCCCTTCACAGGCTTCAGTATGCCCATGATAACCCGCAAAAGAGTCGTTTTACCACCTCCGTTTGGCCCAATCACTCCAATAAAATCATATTCATTAATTACCAGACTGACGTCTTCCAGAACCATCTTCTGTTCATATCCTGCCGTAACTGATTTTAATTCAATAAGATAATTCATTTTTACCTTCCTGTGCCTGTTAAACTTTCATAAATTGCATCAATAATCTCATTCACAGAACTATACCAGTCGGGTGAGAGAGGCTTTATCTGCTTCAGCACTGCTCCTGATTCAGAAGCAACAACTTTTGCATTCTTTTCATCAAACTCCCTCTGAACAAGAATTACCCTTATTCTGTTCTTCTTAGCTTCATCAATCACCTCTTTCAGCCACCCGGGTGATGGCTCCTTCCCTTCCTTTTCAACAGAAATCTGCCTGAGATTATAATCCCTCGCAAAGTAATCAAGAGTATGATGAAAAACAATAAAGGGACTGTCAGCAAATGGGGTAAAAAGTTTTTGTGCTCTTTGATGGATTTTACTTATTGAATCAAAAACTGATTTGAAATTTTGTTCATATTTCAGGCAGGTTGCCGGTTTCAGGTCGCATAAAAGTGATTTCACGGCTGCTGCTATTTTCATTGCACACACAGGCGAAACCCAGAAATGCGGGTCGGCTGCCGAAGAACCATGTTCACCTTCATTAGCTTCATATCTTATCAGATCTATGCTGTCGGCAAGTTTCAGCTTCTTCATTGAATTGTTTACAGAATAAAACTTTTCAAGCCATGCAAGTTCAAAATCAAGATAGCCGTCACTGATATATGCCACTGATTTCCGAAGCGAAGATATCTGGGCAGGAGAAGGTTCATACATATGAGGGTCGGCACCTTCAGGCACCATCACATTGACCCTGAAGTCACCCCCTCCAATTGTTTCAACAAAAAAACCAAACGGGGCAATACTTACAGTAATTAAATCATTGTCGGATTGAGCATTATGCGAAACACAGGAGACAATGGCCGGTAAAATCAACAAAAGCAATACTTTACGCATCTGACCTCTTTTTGAGACACTGCAAATTTAACAGGTTAAAACCTGAAATGTTTAATTCTTGCAAATAAAATAATATAAATTAATTTTGAATTTCTTATTCACCCACCAAAGATGAAACAAAAAGGGGAGATACTTGCAGATATTCTTAAAGAATATGACTTCTGCTATTTCTTCCTTCATAATACAAGAGATGAGGATGTTGCTGAAAAAATTATGAAAGAAGGCTTCAGATTCGAAAGTCAGCTGCCACATTCAACCGACAGGGTAAACCCCAGTGAACCAATTGAAATAATCTACTTTCTGTTCCAGCGAAAAGAGTATGGCATATACACAATAGTTTTAGCCATACCGAAAGAGACTTATGATAGATATTTAAGGATTGCCGATTACCTCGACCTTACGATTGAAGAGCTGATGAGTACCGAAAAGCCATGGTACAGCGATAATGATGAGCTGGTTTACACTATTTCACCAAAACACATACTCGGCTATTTCAACAATAAAACGGCTGAATTTGTAAAAAATAAACTCTGGGATCCCCACTATGACATTACCACAGAAAAATCATTCAAACGGCGTCCTCCTGCCAATATAAAACCATTATAGTTTTTGTGTTTATTTATCTCTATTGTTAAAAAATCATAAAATAAATTTTATATTTCAAAAGTTTTTTTGCTTTAGTTTTTTAATAAAATAACTTCAACCTATAAAAACTTTAAAAAACTATGTAATGAAAAAATTTCTGAAAACTTTTGTTTTGCTGCCTCTCTGTTTTTTGATAATTCACTCAGATTACAGCATTGCACAATACAGCGATTACAAAACATTATCTCTGAAGGCAGGCAAACTTGCTTCCGGTTATCCTGAACTCTGCTCAGTAAAGTCAATCGGTAAAACCTTCAGCGGAAAGGAAATCTGGGTTCTGACTATCGGAACAGGTGACAGGGATAACAAGCCCGGAATTGCCGTAACCGGAGGAGTTGACGGCAGTTATCTTTTTACAAGGGAAATCGCTTTGGGCTTTGCCGAAAACATCCTCAGGGAATCATCAACTCCGGAAATAAAAAATCTGCTTGATAAAATTACATTCTATGTACTTCCGGATGTAAATCCCGATGCTTCAGATCAGTATTTTGCAAAAATAAAATATGAGAGGTTAATTAATGCCAGATCAACTGATGATGACAGAGATTTTGCAACTGATGAGGACCCTTTTGAGGATTTGAACGGTGATGGTTTCATTACACAGATAAGGGTTACCGATCCTGCAGGTAGATATATCGAAAGTACAGAGGATAAGAGGATCATGATTAAGGCTGATCTTTCAAAAGGACAAAAGGGCACATTCCTGATTTATTCCGAAGGTATTGATAATGACAAAGATGGGCTTTTCAATGAAGATGGTTCAGGAGGTGTCGATTTCAATAAAAATTTCACATTCAATTATGAGGAATTTGGAACAAATGCAGGACTGCACCCTGTTTCAGAACCTGAAAGCAAGGCAGTTGCCGATTTTCTGTATGATCGTTTCAATATTTATGCGGTTATCTGTTTCGGCCCTCAGGATAATCTCGGGCAGCCTCCCTCAAGAGGCAATGAGCGGCCTTCGCCCGGCACACAGGCAAACCAGCCACCTCAGGCCGAACAACCTCAGGGAAGACAGGCAGGCGAAAGACGGATCACCTCAGTTATGAGAACCGATGAAGCTGTAATAAGAATGGTATCAGATAAATACTATGAAATTACAGGACTGAAAGGTTCTCCTCCTTCAAAAACTTCACCCGGTAATTTTGCCGATTGGGTATACTATCATTACGGACGCTACTGCTTCTCAACCCCCGGATGGTGGTTCCCTTTTGAAAGAGGTAAAAGTGTTGAAGCGGCATTCCTGAAATATGCCGAGGAAAATAAAATTGATAATGTCTTTATTCCATGGACAGAAATAAAGCATCCCGACTTTCCTGACAAAAAAGTTGAAGCAGGTGGGATAAAACCTTTTGCAATGACAACACCCCCTTCTGGAATATTTGAGGAAATGATAAACAAAAACTACAAATTTATTGTTGCTCTCGGGACAATGCATCCCGAACTTGAGTTTATTGACACAAATGTTGAAAACATAGGAAATGACATTTTCCGGGTCTCTCTAAAGGTTCACAATAAAGGTCTTTTTGCTACTTGTGCAGAGGCCGGCAACAACAATATGTGGACTCGCATTATGCGTATCACTCTTGAACCTTCAAAAGGTCAGACAATATTAAGCGGGCAAAAAGTGCAGCGGATTCAGAGGCTGGAAGGTAACGGCACTGCCGGATACAGCTGGCTTATTTCAGGCAAAGGCCGTCTGACTATCACCGCCGGAGCTGTCAACACAGGCACAATAAATACATCATTTGATCTTAAATAGAAACTTCATAATCAGGTTTACTATGAAAACTTTCAGAAAAATATCAATAATATTACTGCTGGTTCTGTCTTCAGCAGCCACATTACAGGCACAGACGGGTGAACTTTTTTTCAGGGCTGCCGGCTCACCACCCAGTCCAAAGGTTCAGGCTTCATGGAACAAATATTACACAAATGCAGGCATAGCCGACCTTTGCAATAAGCTTGCAAAAGCATATCCCGACCTGGTTTCCCTTGAATCCATAGGGAAATCATATCAGGGCCGTGATATTCTCCTTCTTACTATAACAGACAAAAAAACAGGCAATCCCGATCAGAAACCCGGATACTGGATTGACGGGAATATTCATTCTATTGAATTACAGGGCACTGAAATGGCTCTCTATACTGCCTGGTATCTTTGCGAAATGTACAATTCCAATGCTTTTATTAAAGAGCTGCTTGCTGACCGTACTTTTTACATAGCACCTACAATTAATCCGGATGCAAGGGAATATTTTACTTCGGTTGGTGTTCCTCCCCGTTCAGGACTGGCTCCAAGGGATAATGATCGCGACGGCCTTTTTGATGAGGATGGCCCTGATGATCTTAACGGCGATGGTGAAATAAGCCAGATGAGGCGAAAGAATCCCGAAGGCAATTATATTGCTGATCCGAAGGATGCAAGGAGAATGATAAGGGTTGAACCCGGTAAGAAAGGAGAATATGAGTTGCTCGGGCAGGAGGGCATTGATAACGACGGTGACGGGCTTGTAAATGAAGATGGACCAGGTGGATATGACGGTAACCGCGACTGGGGTTTTAACTGGGAACCAAATTACATTCAGAGCGGAGCCGATAAATACCCCTTTACATTTCCTGAAAACCAGGCTGTAAGGGATTTTATCCTGAAGCACAGAAATATTGCCGGTTCACAGTCATTCCATAATTCCGGAGGAATGATTCTCCGGGGTCCTTCAATCCAGGGAGGAGGAGCAGAAGCATACAGCCAGACCGATAATGCAGTTATCGAAGCCATAGGAAAAACCGGAGAAAAAATACTGCCTGGTTATAAACTTCTGACTATCTGGAAAGACCTCTATACCGTTTATGGCGGTGAACTCGACTGGATGCATGGAGCAATGGGCTGTTTCGTTTTCTCAAACGAACTCTGGACACCTTATCAGATGTTCTACGATACAACAAATACCGATCAGTATGAATTTGACCGTCTGCTCCTTTTTGAAGATGCATTTATTCCCTGGCAGAAAATCAATCATCCTGTTTACGGCGAGATTGAAATTGGGGGCTTCAGCAAAAACTACGGCCGACTTCATCCGGGTTTCCTTCTCGAAGCCGATGCCCACCGGAACGCAGCTTTCTGCATTTATAATGCATACCAACTTCCCAAACTGGAAATCACAAAAGTGAATGTAAAAAACCTTGAAGGAGGCCTTAAGGAAGTTACTGCTACAATTGAAAATAAAAGAATGATTCCTACTCACTCGGCAAGCAACCTCAGATTTAAAATAGACCCGCCCGATTATGTTTATATTGGGGGTGCAGGCACAGTGCTGGCAGGTATGATCGTAGAGAATGAAGATCTGAATATCACGATGGAACAGAAGAAAAACCCTGCCCGGCTTGAAATTCCCAATATTCCGGGTTATCTGGGAGGAGGAATGAGTGCCGGTTTTACAGCCGGACGCGGAGCAGGAGGCGGCGGAACCTCAGGAAATATAGTCAAAGTGAAATGGATTGTCAAAGGAGGTGACAAATATACAGTCAGGGTGGAAAGTGTTAAGGGAGGAAAAGCTTCAGCTCAGACAAAATAAATTTTGCTTTTTAATTTAATAGGTCTGAAGCAATATCCTGAAATAGCCGGTTGCCTTTGCGGCATCAATTTTAAAAATCCATTCACCCGTTTTGTCTTTGTTTTCTTCTCCTGAGATTGTAAATGACTTTCTCCAGTTAAGATTCCCCGACTCATCAATCACTACTTCAGAATAAGTTTTCCCGCCGGGCATCAGAATTCTGATCTTTATCTCACCCTCCTTGCAGTCGCCCATTATATTCATAACCACATTCCGGGCATTTTTTTCGACCTCAAAAGGCAGTTGCTTTGAAAAAGATGACTCTTTCAGACTTTTTAAAAAGTCGAGCGATGTCTTTTCAGAATCACCTGAACCACGAAAAAAACCAATGTTGCTGTAATAATCTGTTCCCGGTTTGAAAACAAAGGGCCTGTCGAAAACCTCCCTGCCGAAATAAACTGACCTGTTTCTACGTAAAGTATCTCTCTGATATGAATTTACTTCAGCCTGACGCTCAAAATCCCTGACAGCTCTGGTGCCTTCTTCTACCTGCTGTTCGGTCATCTTTAACTGTTCCTGCATCGCCTTTTTCTGTTGCTCAATAGCCTGCTGCAGTTTTGCCTCCTTCTCCTTCTGCTCCTGAGTTTTTTCCTGCCCAACCATACCCTGAAAAGAAAATCCCAGAATCAGCAGGGAGAGTGCCACGATATATAAAGTTTTGCCTTTCATAATTGCCTCCTTATTATTTATTCTGAAATACAATGTAAATATATTCCACATAATGACCCGCTTATGTTAACACATGGTTAATGTAAGGTTAATCTTAATACAGGTTTCTTCAAATGAAGAAAAATCAATAGATTTATACCTGAAAAAAATTAAATGAGACAAAAAAACAGCATACTGATCTTCGGGGTATTTTCAATAATAGTGTTGATATCGGTTCAGGTTTTTGTCATAAAAGACATCTGGCTCGACAAGGATGTAATGTTTGACCTGAAGTATAAACTCCTTTCACAGGAAGCGATGGAACAGCTTAACAGGATGAGTCATACCGATGGCTTTGAAAGTGCAATGGAACTGCTCAATAACTATTCAAAGGAAGTAATGACCCGGGATATTCAGAAAATTAAAAATGACGAGGACCTTAAAAACCTGAAAAATGAAATTATCAGGGACGTTGATAAAATACTTACCGAACTTGAAAACCTGAGTCCATATCTGAAAGGATATTTCAACAAACAGGGGTTTGAAAGCGATTTTTCGATAAAAATAGTTATCAACTTTCTTCAGTTGATTGATTTTGAGAAACGGTTTGATGTATTTACAAATCCGGATATGTTTTCTGGCCCGCCATCTTCTTCTGCTGTTGAACGGAAAAATTTGAAATCAAAAATTCTCGTAAACCGTTTCTTCAGGGAAGATAACTATTACAGAATAAGCTTCGATTATTATATTGATTTTTCTGGCAAACAGAAAATGGTTCTGAGGGATATGACTATTTATCTGGCCATGAGTTTTTTCAGTATAATTCTGGCTATGATAATATTTTTCATTACTTATCACAACCTCATGGAAGAAAAAAGATTGTCGAACCTTAAAACTGATTTCATCAACAACATGACTCATGAAATCAAGACTCCTCTTTCAACAATAACTGTTGCAGGAAAAACTCTGGAAATGCAAAAGATAAGGGCCGACGACAATAAGATTCTTGAAACTGCAAGGCTTATTGGCAAGCAGAGTGTGCACCTGAATCAGCTGATCAACCTTATTCTGGAAATCAGCATGTGGGAAAGGACCGAATTTCAACTCGAAAGGAAAGAAGTTGAAATCAAGGAACTTCTGAATGATATAGTTGAAAGTTTCAGGACAGCCAGCAATAACAATGTCACAATAATTGAAAACTATAGCCTTGATGGTATAAGGACAAAACTCGATGTTGTATATTTTACAACCATGATGAATAATCTTCTTACAAATGCCGTTAAATATTCTGATAAAGAGCCTGTTATCAGAATTGATGGTTACCTGAACAGGGACAGTATTGTTATTTCCGTAACAGATAACGGTATAGGCATAAGCAAGGCCGACCAAAAACATATTTTCGACAAATTTTACAGGGTAAGTCATGGCAATATTCATAAGGTAAAGGGGCTTGGACTTGGGCTCTATTATGTAAAGAGGATAGCCGAAGCTCACGGCGGAACCGTTACTGTATCAAGTTCCCCGGGAGAGGGGAGTTGTTTCACTGTTACAATTCCGAAATAATTTAATAACAAGTAATATGAAAGTACTTATTGCAGAAGACGACAGGGATTTTGGCAACGTACTTGCACAGTATGTAACTATGAGCGGGTTTGATGTCACTCTTGCACGCGACGGAAAAGAGGCATGGGAACTGTTCAGTAAGGAAAGACCCGACATCTGTGTTCTCGATGTGATGATGCCTGAAATGGATGGATTTACTCTTGCTGAAAAAATAAAACATTCAACACCTGAAATGCCGTTTATTTTCCTGACAGCCAGAAGCCTAAAGGAAGATATTGTAAAAGGCCTTAAACTCGGAGCCGATGATTATATCACAAAACCATTCGATCCTGAAGTGCTCATCCTCAGGATTAATAACATCCTTAAGAGAGCCTACTCAACGGTTAATGACGAATACCGCATTTCTGACTCAGTCCTTAAATTCAATACCCTTGAACTGATATCGGGGAAAAAGAAGGAAAAACTTACACTTAAAGAGGCACAGCTGTTGAGGTATTTTATCATGAACAAAAATAAAATACTTACCCGCGAAGACATTCTGACTGAAATATGGGGAGAAGATGATTATTTCCTCGGCAGAAGTATGGATGTATTCATAAGCAGGCTGCGCAAGTATCTTTCAGATGACAAAGGTATTGATATACGCACAGTAAGAGGAACCGGCTTTATTCTTGAAGAACTTGGAGAGAATGAACAGAAAGAGCCCGTATAACAATATAAGGCATTAAAAACCAGACAGTCTATTTGTTCAGAAATCTGTTCAGCAAAATATAAGCCGCTTTATATGATGTCATTTCTCCCCTGCGGACTTTTTCTTCAACATCTTTAAGGGTTACTTTCACATTTTGGTTACTGTAAAATGAATCCATAAGATCTCCTGCTATAAAGTCGTGCATACGGATAACATCCTGTTCCTTTCGCCTCTCATAAAAATATCCTGTTTTTTTTGTGAAGGTTAAATACTCATTGATTGTCTGCCATATATCTTCAATGCCTGTTCCTGTTTTTGAAGAGCAGGTTGTAACAACCTGTCTGAATCCTGATGCGGGCACCGGAAAAAAATGTATTGCATTCCTGAATTCTGCGGCAGTTCTTTCTGCTTTCAGTATGTTCTCCCCATCAGCTTTATTTACTATTATAAGGTCGGCAAGTTCCATAATACCCCGTTTAAGTCCCTGCAGTTCGTCACCGGTGCCGGCAACCATCAGCAGCATAAAGAAATCAACCATTGAAGCTACTGCAGTTTCCGACTGCCCAACACCTACTGTTTCGACAAGAATTGTATCAAAACCTGCTGCCTCGCACAGAATAATATTTTCCCTCGTTTTTCTTGCAACTCCCCCAAGCGTTCCTGCCGACGGAGAAGGACGTATAAAAGCATTCGGATCAACACTCAGGCGTTCCATCCTTGTCTTATCGCCAAGAATACTGCCTCCCGATCTGACACTGCTCGGATCAATTGCAAGGACAGCAACTTTCCTGCCCCTTCCCGTAAGCATCGTTCCAAATGCTTCAATAAATGTACTTTTCCCTGCCCCGGGTATACCCGTTATACCTATCCTTACTGAATTACCACAATATCTGAGGCAATTTTCAATTACCGTCTGTGCAAGTTCAGAATGACGGGGATTTGAACTCTCAACCAGAGTTATTGCCTGCCCCAAAATAGACCTGTTACCGGATATAACACCTGAAACATATTCATCAGCAGAAAGCAGCTTTTTTCTTTTCCTGCCAATATTTTTCAGAACATCCGGGTTTACATTCGGAGGTTGCTGCATGCTTTCCCTGAGAATAAGAGAACTTTGTTGTTTTTTCTTTTCAGGCATAATCCGGGGCCGGTTTATTTTCACACAAATATAACAAATAAAAAGAGAGCGTCTGCTTCAGGCAAGACGCTCTCATAATTAATACCCTACATTTTAACGCCCCTTACTGAAACTAATTCTTTTCAACAACATTTGCATTTAGCATCAATATTACTTCTGAGTGGGCAGGATCATTCGTATAGACATAGATTGCTTTTGTAACCCTGCCTTTGTAGGAGCCTGAATTAAACGTTGCCTTAATTGAACCTGATTCACCCGGTTTTACAATGTTACTGCTGCTCTGATTTACCGCAGTACAGCCACAGGTCGAGCGGATATGCCTTATTATCAGATCCCTCCTGCCCTCATTGGTAAATTTAAATTCAACATCCTTGTTGGTTGAAGGAGGCATATCTCCAAGATCAACCGTTGCTGAAGCTACCTTGAAAACAGGAGCATTCTCAAGTTCTTCTTTTGTAAGTTTTGAAAAATCCTCAACAAGACTGGCCGATACATACAGATAGGTATTCTGCTGAACTTCTCCGTTAAGCTTTATTCTGATCACATCGCTCATGGTTCCCCATCCTCCGTTCTTTGTGGCATCATAGGTGCCTTCAATGATCCCTTTCTGACCAGGTTTAAGTGTTTCAGGATTTGCTTTAAGGGCCAGGTGAGGTGGTAAACCTTCGAATTCAATTTTCACAGGTTCTTTGGAAGTGTTTATTACCGGCATAACCCTGATTTTCTTTTCGGTTTTCTTTATTGTGGTAAAGGCAAGATGATTGCTTTCAAACCTGACCCCTCCTACCGGAAAAGTAAAAAGTTCCTCAACGGTTTTTTCCCTCTCTTTCACTTCTCCCTTAATGACAAGCACTACTGTGGCAGGATTGGCATTTGTATAAACGGTAAGGGTTTTATTGAACGGACCAGGCCTGCCGGCAGGATCATACATCGCCGTAACAACTCCTTTTCCGCTCGGAGGAATCGGACTTTTAGTCCATGTAGGAGTTGTGCAACCACACGACGCCACAACATTCTGAATCACCAGCGGAGCATTACCGGTGTTTACAATCTCAAAATTATACGACTGCCTTCCATCTTCTTCCCTGAAGGTTCCAAAATCGTGCTCATACTTCGAAACCTGAACCTTCGGCTGAGCAAACATTACAATTCCTGAAAACAGGAAACATAAAACAATAAAGAATTTTTTCATTAACATATATCGCTATTTTAAATTTCTGACCTTTTCACTTTAATATATTATAACCATAAATTAACCGATTTTGTTGCATGGGGCTGTCTCAAAAATTTCCAGTTCTGCATTTAGCCCATGAATCTCCGACTTCACATAAAGTTTTGTCGGACAAGTCCGACTTCACATAAAGTTTCGGCCTTCGGCCGACGAAGTCGTCGGAAAAGCCCTGACGGAAGACTTATTAACATACAATAAATTACAAATTAGGCAAAATCCAAAACATTGTATATAAAATTTTTGGAACAGTCCCATTCTGTTTTTAAAACTCCAAATTTAATAAAGTTTTCTTTTTATAGAAAAACAAAGAAAGATTATGTTAGTTTTGCTGAAATAGTTTTTGGAACAGAATTTGAAGTTAACATTACCAGTTTACAGTTATTATTCAATGGTCAGGAATCTGGCAAAAAAACTTTTATTAATTGCTTTTGCCTTTTCTTTGCCGATTGTAGGCTACGCCCAGTTTTACAACGGTCTGCAAATGTCCTTTGGCAAAAACAGGGTTCAGTATTATGACTATTACTGGTCGTTTTACCGTTTTGAGAATATTGATTGCTATTTTAAGGAGGATGGAAGAGAACTTGCACAATACACAGCAAATTACGCACTGAAAAAACTTGAAGAAATAGAAGATTATTTTGACTACACTCTTGAAAAACGCCTGATATTTATTATTTTCAACAAACAGGCTGAGTATAAACAATCAAACATCGGCCTTGTTACCTTTTCGGAAGATGACTATAATCTTGGGGGCTACAGCAGAATTATCAAAAATAAGGTAATGGTTTACTATGAAGGCAACCGCATAGCATATGAGAGACAGATTGCCGCCTCTATTGTTGAAGTTATTGTAAATGAGATGATCTCAGGTGCTGATCTGAAAGACAGAACTACAAGTTCATCTTCATTTTATATGCCCGACTGGTATATAAAAGGACTTGTTAACTATGTTGCCTTCGGGTGGGATTATGATGTTGAAAACAGGGTAAAAGACGGTTTTAAAACAGGTAAATATAAAAACCTTAATCATCTTGAGTATGATGATGCAATCTGTGCCGGCCAGTCATTCTGGAGATTTCTGGGACGCCAGTATGGCGATGCACTGATACCCAGTATAATTTATCTTACCAAAATTTATAAAAATATAAACGATGGCTTTCTTTATGTGACAGGGCAGAAACTGGGCAGCCTTATCAAAGAATGGAAGGAGTTCTACAAAAAAGAATTTGCTGACGACAAAGGGAATCCTTCTGTAAAAGAAAATGAGCTGAAAAAATCAAAAAAAGAACAGCTTTTTCAGCAGGTTAAAATAAGCCCCGATAAAAGATACCTCGCATATGTTACCAACGACTGGGGAAGAAAGAGAATATGGATTTACGACCAGCAGACAGGGAAAACCAGAATTATTTTCAGAGCAGAACCAAAATATGAACATAAAACTGATAATACATATCCGGTTATAGCCTGGCACCCCAACAGTCAAATCCTCACTTTTATAAATGAAGAAAAGTCTCTTCTGAAAATATACTTTTACAGAGTACCTGAAAAAACAACAGAAAGCAGGATGTTTCTTTATCTGGATAAGGTTCTCGATTTTGCCTACTCACCCGACGGAACCAGACTTGTTATTTCAGGCGTAAAGGGAGGCTTTACTGATATATTTATCCATACCATTGCATCAGGAACAAACGAACAGATAACCTACGATCTGGCCGACGACCTGCAACCATCCTTCCTGAATGGCTCAAATAATGTAATAATTTTTACTTCAAACCGTGCTTCCGACACCCTCTCAAACACGCTCAATCCTTTCGAAAGGCTGGGATTAACATATGATCTTTTCACATATGACCTGACCAGAAATAACAGGGTTCTTACCAGACTTTCTGAAGGACAATACAATAATCACTATCAGCCGGTAAACACAAACCGGGAATCCATTTTCTACATAGGCGATAATAACGGAGTTTATAACAGATATCTGGCAAAATTTGACAGCACTATCAGTTACATTGATACAACTACACACTACAGGTATTTTATCAAATCTGAGCCTTTAACCGATTATAACAGGAACATCCTTTACCAGGACGTTACGGCCAGTTCTGATGTTTACGGAGAGGTTGTCTATAACAAAGGCAGATATCATGTTAGAAAGGGGAATAATAACAATCCCGGCATTCAGGTAAAAGGCAGGGAACTTCCACTGACAGCGTTTAGAAAAGAACAGATCAGTTCACTGCATCGTGCCGACAGTATCGAACAGCTCAGACAATGGCTTCTGAGAGAAGACCAGAAAAGAAGGGATACATTGAAAAAGCCATTATATGAATATTATGCTAAAAATGAACCTATTGACATAAACCACTATATTTTTGAAAAGGAAAAACAAAATTATTATGAACAATTGTGGCGGAAAGATTACATGGATATTGACCTTGGGACTGACTCCCTGCAACTGCCACTTATAAGAATCTATCAGACATCATTTTATAACAATTATATCGCCAATCAGATAGATTTCAGTTTTCTGAACAACTCATATCAGCCATATAACGGGGGTGCTCCGTATTTCAATCCCGGAACAAATCTCTTTACCCGTATCGGGATCCTGGATCTCTTTGAAGACTACAAAGTGACCGGAGGTTTCAGGTTTGCGGGCAATTTTGACAGCAATGAATACCTTCTGAGCATTGAAAACCTGAAAGGTAAATTTGACAAACAGTTTATTTATCACCGGATGACATTTAATTCTTCCAGCGATACAGGTTATTATACATCCTATTTTAAAATCCACAGCGATAACCTATATATGTCGCTTGCCAGACCTTTTTCTCCGGTTCTTGCCCTGAAAGGTACCATATCATACCGGCTGGATAAATACATAAATCTTTCAACTGACGTTTCGTCCCTGAGCAACAAAGATATTATCCGCCACTGGGCCGGCTTGAAAGGAGAACTTATTTTTGACAATACAAGAAAAAGATGCATTAATATTTATTACGGAACAAGGTTTAAGATATTCGGAGAATACTACAAGGAGATATCCGAGAAACTATCTGACATGATAGTTCTTGGAGCAGATTTCAGGAATTATCTGAAGATACACCGTGAGTTGATATGGGCAAACAGGTTTGCGGCAAGTACTTCCTACGGCCCGACAAAACTTATTTATTATCTTGGAGGAGTTGACAACTGGATGGGATATCTCTTCAGCAAAATCCCGATGTTCGACCAGTCAATTCCTGTAAATCCGAATTACCATTATGGCTTTCAGGCTCTGGCGACCAATATGAGGGGCTTCAGCCAGAATATAAGAAACGGAAATAGTTTTGCACTCATAAACAGCGAAATACGCTGGCCTTTCATCAGATATTTTGCAGGTCATCCTCTCAGATCTAATTTTCTGAACAGCCTTCAGATTGTAGGATTTGGAGATATCGGAACGGCATGGTCGGGGAAATCTCCATGGTCGGGTGAGAATTCGTACGACAAAGAGGAAATCACCAGCGGGCCGGTAACGGTTATTCTTGATACAAACCGTGAACCAATTGTAGCAGGTTTCGGGGCAGGTCTCCGGACACAGCTGTTAGGATATTTCGTTAGGGCCGACTTCGCATGGGGAGTCGAAAACCATAATATTCTTCCAATGGTATTTTACCTCTCCTTCAGCCTCGATTTCTGAACCTGAATCCCCGTAAATTTTTTAAAAACTTATGATAATTAATATAAAACTGACATTTGACATTTCAGAATAAAAAAAATTAGGTTACTTTTGGGCGTTGATTTAATTAACTTAAAATAAAAGTCATGGCTTACAAAATCAGTGAAGATTGCACAGCATGCGGAACCTGTATAGATGAATGCCCGGTGGAGGCAATATCTGAAGGTGACATCTACAAAATTGATCCTGATAAATGCACCGACTGCGGTGCATGTGCTGATGTTTGTCCCGTTGAGGCAATTCATCCTGCATAAGTCTTGCAATCTTGCAATCAAAAAAATGAAGGGTCCGTTATTGGACCCTTTTTTTTAATGTATATACTCCGGAATTTAAGTTTCCCCTGCTCTTTCGCTAAAAAGTCCGGGCTTTTCTTCTGGGGGGAATTAAAAAAGGTAAATGAAACATTCACATTACTTTCGGACTGTAACGTGCCTTCCCAAGCATATCCTGAGGGTCTTTTAAGCTCATCAGGTCTTTCAGTGAAGTGTTTCTGCTGTTTTTCATATATGATTCAACTATCCTGAACCCAATCCATGCAGCAGCCCTGCCCGGTGATTCCTTCGAAAAATAAGAGGTAAACGGTGCCTCTCCTATAAGTTTCCTTTTTGTGAACAAATCAGTGCTGAAAAGCAGGTTGTTTTCAATCATATATTGCCACATCATTCCTTCATTTTCAATGCAAAATTTCATCTGGGCAGGATTAAACCCGAAAATGACCCTGTCATCAATCTCAGGTAACATGCATTTCACAAAATAAAAAAGCTTGCCTTCATGAATAATAGCTGACAAAACATTGTCGGGGTTATACCCAACTACGTTGTAGTCCCATTCCGACGATGCCCAACCATACATACAGTCGGTAATAATATATTCAGGAGTCATTTTAGCTGCCTGGTAATTGTATATTCCAAGCTGAGGATAATATTTGCAGTCATTCCCGAGATACCTGTCAAGCCCTATACCAAGTGTTGAATCACCGGTAATAATACTATTATTAAAGCCAGTAATACAGGTAAAGACTTCCGGCAAAGGAGCAGCCGGAAAATAGTAAAGATAATGCCTGAATGCTTCTGATAGGCCATCTTCAAGCCATTTCAGGTCAGGGAAAACCTGCATCGTCTTCTGATAAACCTCATTGTTGAGCCTGTCGGTGCAGAACCTTATCAACCCGTCAAGCCAAACTGAATCACCAATCTCACCTATATTAATTACATAACTGAAATACTGAAGAAATTTTCCGTACTTCTTTTTAATAAACTCAATGGTATCAGGCAATTTTAAAGGATCAACAGCAAAAATATCCTGTTCAAGCCTTTTTATCTTTATCTCAGCTTTTATCCCCGAAATATTTACCCTGTACTGATTATTTTTACATGAACTCAGTAAAGAAACCAGTACTGTAACAAAAATTGCCACGGTTACCACTCTTTTCATACCTCAGAATTTATTCATGCGAAAATATTCATATTATGCCAGAATGTCAACTTTCCGGATTAATACAATAACGTCTTCCTTTATTTGTTATTTTTACGTCGGTTAATTTACCGGTTTGATTTATTATTAAATTATTCAATATTATGTCGGAGTTTGAAAATACAGTTTTAAAGAGAACAGGAAGGTGTCTAATCTTTTTTATTATGCTGCTGCTTAGTAATATATTAAAAATCAATGCACAGAACATCAGGTTTGGTATATTTGCCGATCCGGTAATTGGATGGTTCTCGTCCGATACCCGTGCAACTGTCAATGATGGTGCCAGAGCAGGTTTTAACTTCGGATTTACATTCAACAAATACTTTGCAGACAATTATTCATTTTCGACCGGATTGAGTATTGTAACTGCCGGTGGCCGATTGTATCACCGGGATACCCTAACAATGGAGTTCAATAACCTGAATGTTGATGTCCCCCCCTATAAGCCGGTCATTTACAGGATTCAATACATAAACCTGCCTTTGGGTCTTAAATTTGAAACCAACCAGATCGGATATATAACTTTTTTTACTGACATAGGACTTGACCCAAAATTGGTTGCCGGAGGAAAGGCTGATATTCCCTTCGCAGGGATAAAAAGTGAAACTGCTATCAGAGAGCTCAACAGGTTTAACCTTGGTTATCATATATCGGGCGGATTATCTTATTCACTTGGAGGTACAACTGAAATTGTGGCCGGACTTGGTTATGAAAAGAACTTTCTCGATGTAACCAAAGACCTGCATCTGCAACCCGATGACAGGGTAACTCTCAACCTGATGAGGTTCAGAATCGGAATTAATTTCTGAAAAAAATGCCATGAAAATCACTATTGCTCAGCTTAATTATCATGTAGGTAATTTCCCGGATAACAGCCGGAAAATAACAGATACCATTGAAAAAGCCCGAAAAGAAGGCTCTGATCTTGTTATATTTTCAGAGTTGAGCATAACCGGTTATCCTCCACTTGACCTTCTTGATCATATTGATTTCATAAGAAAGTGTGAGGAGACTGTTTACGAAATAGCACATTGTTGCAGGGGAATAACTGCAGTAGTGGGTTCGCCTGTAATCAACACGCGGCCTGAAGGAAAAAAATTATTCAACTCAGCACTTGTTCTGAACGAAGGAAAAATAATTTTTACAGCTCACAAAGCATTGTTGCCGACATACGATATATTCGATGAATACAGATACTTTGAGCCGGAAAGAAATTTTTCGGTATTTGATTTCAAGGGGAAACGCATTGCTCTGACTATATGCGAGGATCTATGGGATGAACAGCCTTTCCCTAACGAGTTTGAGAAGTCGAGACTTTACACCATTTCACCAATGGATGAACTTGCAAAACAAAATCCGGATGTGGTAATAAATATTTCGGCTTCACCTTTTTCATACACAAAAACTGAAACAAGAAGAAAAATTTTTACAGCAAAAGCCCTGAAGTATAAAGTGCCGGTAATAGCCGTAAACCAGACAGGAGCGAACACTGAACTTATTTTTGACGGTGGCTCTCTTGTTATAGGAAGAACTGGCAATATCTGCAAACAGCTGCCATATTTTGAAGAGGCTGTTTTTACATTTGAATCAGATGAGCTTCTTGGTGGAAAACAGGAGGAACCCGAGCCTGATGTTCCCGGTTATATTGAAATGATTTACAGGGCTCTTATTACCGGCATACATGATTACTTTGGAAAATCGGGTTTAAGCAAGGCAGTGCTTGGGCTCTCGGGTGGCATCGATTCGGCTGTGGTACTGTGCCTTGCAACAGATGCACTTGGCAGAGAAAATGTAAGGGCTCTTATATTGCCATCAAGGTATACCCACCCCTCTTCAGTTAAGGATGCTGTAACACTTGCAGACAACCTCGGCGTAGGCTATGAGATCATAAGCATAGAAAAACCATTTATGGCATTTGAAGAGGTTCTCCGGCCGGTGTTCAGAGACCTGCCAGCCGATGTGACCGAAGAAAATATCCAGGCACGAATAAGGGCTGTTCTTCTTATGGCCTATTCCAATAAATTCGGACATATTCTTCTAAATACTTCAAACAAGAGTGAGGCAGCCGTGGGTTACGGAACCCTTTACGGCGACATGGCAGGAGGGCTCTCAGTAATCGGGGATGTTTACAAAACAGATGTTTATAAACTTGCTGATTTCATCAACCGCAATACCGGAGTTATACCTGAAAACATCATCAGAAAGCCTCCTTCTGCCGAACTGAGGCCAAATCAGCTTGATACTGATTCACTGCCTGAATATTCCCTCCTTGATAAAATATTATACCGTTACATTGAACTGCAAAAGCCTGCATCAGCAATTATAGAAGAAGGATTTGACAGAGCAACTGTGATGCAAACGATAGGGATGATTAATTCAAATGAGTATAAAAGGTATCAGGCACCCCCTGTCCTGCATATTTCATCAAAAGCATTCGGTGCAGGCAGAAGAATGCCTATTGTTGCATATTACTAAAAACTTAGTTCTAAAAAATTTACATACAAGAAACCGTTATTCCCGGTATAAAATCCTTTTCACCCTCGGAGGAATTGATGTAAGTATCTGATAAGGAATAGTGCCGGACAGCCGTGCTACTTCCTCCACGCTTATGTGGTCGCCGAAAATTTCAACCTCATCACCCTCATCTGCATCAATTCCCGTGATATCAACCATACTTAGATCCATGCATATATTTCCAACTGCAGGAGCGTATTTATTTTTTATAAAGAACCTCCCCCTGCCATTTCCCAGCATTCGGTTAAGACCATCGGCATATCCGGCCGGAATTATTGCAATACGCCTCTCGGTATCTGACACATCAGTGCATCCGTATCCTACAGGCTCATTAGGAGGCACTATCTTCACCTGGGAAATTCTCGTTATGAAACGGCCTGCCTGTTTCAGATTTATTCCCGGAACCCCAGCAATACCATATATTCCTATGCCTGGCCTTACCATATCAAACTGATATTCAGGGAAACGTACTATACCAGCTGTGTTCAGAAGATGAATCAAAAAATTATAGCCTGCCGACTTTCTTATTTTACCGGCTGCTTCCATCAGAAGTGCCGCCTGTTTACGGGTGAAATAGTCACAGGCAGGATTCTCGCTGGCAGAAAGGTGTGAAAAGACCGATGCAATTCTAATGCTTCCTGCGGAAGAGATTTCATTTATAAGTTCATCCGTTTCGTGTGGCATAAATCCCAGCCGGTGCATTCCGGTATCAATTTTAATATGAACAGGATAGTCAGCAAGGCCGTGCCGTGATGCAGATGCTGCAAATCTGCGAAGAAGAGACATACTATAAATTTCCGGCTCGAGACTATATTTGATCATCAGGTCAAATGCATCAGGTTCAGGATTCATAACCATAACCGGCAGCGAAACCCTTGCTTCCCTCAGTTCCACACCCTCATCTGCACATGCAACAGCAAGATAATCTATCCTGTGAAACTCCATAAGAGATGCTACTCCCGAAGGGCCTGCACCATATGCAAACGCCTTGACCATAGCCATAATCTTTGTACCCGGATTGAGGTGCTTCTTTATTTCATTGATATTGTGAGATATAGCATCAAGATTTATTTCGAGAACTGTCTGGTGTACCTTTTTTGAAAGAATGTTACTAATTCTCTCAAATTCAAATTTTCTGGCACCTTTCAGCAAAATGGCCTCTCTTTTGAAGCCTGAAAGGTCAGCTTCCCTGCAGAATGACCGGGTTGTTTCGTAAAAACAGCTGCCCTGAGAAAAAAGGTCCTTATTGCGCAAAAGTCCGGGACCAATTCCAATAAATCTGTCAATTCCCAAACGTTGCAGAAGGTCAGCAACTTCACTGTAGAGTTCTCTCTCCTCCCTGCCTGTCTGAATAAAATCCGACAGAATCAATGTACTTCTGAGGTTATTGTGCGATTTAAGATATTCCAGAGCCATTTTCAATGACCCGGGATCGGAATTGTAATAATCTTCTATAAGAATACAGTCGTTGATGCCTGTTTTTATCTCCATTCGCATGGCAACTGCAACAAGTTCAGGAAGCTTTCTGCTTATTACTTCAGGTTTTATCCCGATAGCCAGGCAGGCAGCTGCCGAAGTAACGGCATTCTCAAGCGAAGCTCTATCGGTAAAAGGTATGGAAGTCTCAAAAGAACTGCCGCCAAAGGTTATTCGTAATTTTGCTCCTCCATACCATTCTGCAATCTTCTCTGCATAAACCACAGCATCTTTATCAGTCAGCGACCAGTCAACCAGATACTTTGACTGAAAATTGGTGTCGTTAAGGATCAGTTCCCTGATTATTTTATGATCTCTGCAATAGACCACTATTTTAGAACTTCTGAATAGTATGAGCTTCTCGGATGCTTTTTCTCTCAGACCCGGGAAATTTTCGCTGTGAGGGTCTCCGATATTTGTTATAATACCTATGTCAGGGTCAATAATTTTTCTGAGTTTTTCCATTTCTCCGGGCATTGATATCCCTGCTTCAATAATTCCTGCTTCAAAGTTATTTTCCAGTTTCCATACTGAAAGCGGCACGCCAATCTGTGAGTTATAACTTTTCGGGCTTCTCACTACCGGCAACACTGAGCCTGTGATATCAGCAAGCCATTCCTTAACAATGGTTTTACCTGCACTGCCGGTTATGGCAATAACTCTGCCCATGAAGTGTTTTCTCTTTTCGGAGGCAAGCGACTGCAGTGCATCTACGCTGTTCCTAACAACAATAAATGCCGTGTTTTCATATTCATCATAATTACCGGGAAGTTTTTCGGAAAAAAAGATTCTTACTCCCCGCCGGTAAAGTTGATCTATAAAATTATGTCCGTCGTGGTTCAGGCCTCTGATTGCAAAAAAGGCTGAACCTTCATTAACCGATGTATGACGGCTGTCAGTAACAAGATCCCTGATGATAAGTTCTTCCGGGCCGTAAAGCTTACCACCGGTTATTTCTGCTGCTTTCTGTGTAGTAATTATCAAAATGTAAAAAATATTTGTTTATTATTTTTTATGTGCCTTGTTAAAGCAGTCTCTGCAAAGAGGTTCATATATATCTTTTTCGCCCAGAAGCACCTGCTGTTCATCGGCGGATTTCCTGAAGGAGTATTGTGCAAGGTTGCCGCAGCGTGTACATATTGCATGAACCTTGGTTACATATTCAGCAATTGAAAGTAAAAAAGGCATGGGGCCGAAGGGACGGCCAAGATAATCCATGTCAAGACCTGCCACCACAACGCGTTTTCCTTCATCAGCCAGCCTGTTGCACACCTCAACAATTGAATTATCGAAAAACTGGGCTTCATCAATACCCACAACATCACAGTCGCCTGCAAGAAGCAGAATTGATGCCGCATTATCCACAGGCGTTGAATTGATTGATTTTTCATCGTGTGAAACCACCAGACTGTCGGAATAGCGTGTATCAATTGCAGGTTTGAAAATCTCCACCCTGAGGTTTGCAAACCTTGCACGCCGCAGCCTGCGGATAAGTTCTTCAGTCTTCCCCGAAAACATTGAACCGGTAATGACTTCAACCGAACCTTTTCTTCCGGATGTTCTTACTGTATTCTCAAGAAGTTCCATCCTCTTCTCTTATTCAAATCAGTTGACATATCACTGCTCATACTTGCAGAATATTGATTACTTTTGCAAAGTAAACAAAAATGGTCTTTAAAAATATTCAAAACAATGGATTTCAATACCACAATAGAAATAATTATAAAGGATCTCCGCGATATAAGGAATATTATTGACGACTTTAAAAATTATCCCGGTGTGCCTTTGCTTCAGGTTGAGCTGGCCAAAACCAAGTGTAAAAGCGTGGAGGAAGTTATATCGCTTCTTAAAATCCTCAAACCCGGCCTTGAGGCTGCCGGACAAAAGGCTGAATTAAATAAAACCGGTGATGAACCTTTGATAGTTATTTCTGATTCTGATACAGAAGAGGTTATTCCGGAAAAACCTGTAAAAGAACATGAAGATGCTGTTCAGGATAAGTCCGGGGCAAGTCAGCAGGCACTGTGGCAGGAATCCGTTCAGGAAGTAAAACCTCCAAAAAGTCCCGAAACAAAGAAAACCACAACACAAATATTTGCCGACAAGTTTAACGGAACCCAGCAGACTATTCTGGATCAGTTCGGAGATGAAAAGGATGATGCAATATCTGAAATTATAAAGAGCAAACCTATAAAAAGTCTCGCCGAGGCAATAGGCATAAATGACAAGTTCCTGTTTATAAGGGAAATATTTAACGGCAACAGGCAGGTATACGAAGAGGCTATTTCAAAAATTGATAATGCCGTATCATTCAGTGATGCAAAAGCAATTCTGTTAAGTTATACAGGAGAAAGCGGGGATAATGAGGTGGTAAAACAATTGCTTGATTTGGTAAAACGCAAACTGCCGGCTGATGAGTAAGCTGGTCCTTGTCCCCACACCCATAGGTAATCTGAAAGATATCACCCTCAGGGCCCTTGAGGTACTGAAGGAAGTGGACGTTATACTTGCAGAAGACACCAGACAGGCATCAAAACTTCTGCGGCATTACGACATACACACGCCTGTAAGGTCGCATCATAAGTTCAATGAACACAATATGGTTGATTCAGTTTGCAGGGAAATTCTTTCTGGCAGTAATATAGCGCTGATATCGGATGCCGGTACACCAGGCATTTCTGATCCGGGGTTTTTACTTGTCAGAAAATGCATCGAGTCAGGCATTACTGTTGAAACTCTTCCCGGCCCTGCTGCTTTTATACCTGCACTTGTCAGTTCAGGACTGCCATGCGACAGATTCTGCTTCGAAGGTTTTCTTCCACAGAAAAAAGGCCGGATGAAAAAGATTGAAGCTCTGGAAAATGAAGAACGTACAATGATCTTTTACGAATCACCTTTCCGCCTTGTTAAAGCCCTCGACGAAATGGCAGCCGTCTTTGGTGGCGGCCGCAAAGCATGCGTTTCAAGGGAATTAAGTAAGATTTTTGAGGAGCACCGGCGGGGAACACTCTCGGAACTTTCAGAATATTACCGCCTCCACTCTCCGAAAGGTGAAATAGTAATTACTGTTGCCGGCAAAAAAGAGAATACTTTCTGAGCATATAAGGAATGTTGTTTCAGGATACACTTATTCTGATACTTCAGGCCTCCGCTTTACATTTAACGGATTATTCAACATAAAATACCTCAGCTTCAATACGGTTGACGGGTTTGTTTACGGCACCGGTTTCAGATTCACGAAGGAATAAAAGGAAGCTGTTTCCTTTAATTTATACCCTGAAATAAGTTACGCATTCAGCCGTGAAAGCATTATATACTACTTCATTTTTATCTGCAGGATTAAGGTTTGTAATAAGATTCAACTGATACTGCGGTTATTTTAACCAAACGGAGGTTCGTTAAAATCGCCGTTTTCATAGTCGAATCCTCCTCCTGCCGGACCGCGGAAATTATCGTGGTTCATTTTTGACCCGAAAGTAATGCTCTGGCGCGGTGGCGGGATTTCTGCACCCTGTTCAACCTCAAACTCTTCCATTTCGATAAAGAGAGCCTTATCCTCCCTGAAGCGGAGCTGGATTTCATCAACAGGTCCGTTACGGTTTTTGGCAAGAATTATGTCGGCTATTCCCCTTGTAGATGTACCATCCTCGTATGTAAGGATTCCGAATTTATCGAGGCGGTGAATAAACACCACCATATCGGCATCCTGTTCTATTGCTCCCGATTCTCTGAGGTCGGAGAGCTGTGGTTTCTTATATCCTCCCCTGAGTTCGGCTGAACGGTTGAGCTGTGAAAGTGCAATAACCGGCACATCAAGTTCTTTTGCAATGCTTTTAAGCGAGCGTGATATATTGCTCACTTCCTGTTCACGGCTGCCGGAATTCTGAGGGCCGGTCATCAGCTGAAGATAGTCAATCATTACAATATCGAGTTTATGCTGGGCCATAAGCCTCCGGCACTTGGCACGCAGTTCCGTTATCGTGATTGCTGGAGTGTCGTCAATATAGATAGGAGCCTGTATCAGTTTCTTAATCCTTGAATCGAGATGCCTCCACTCCTCCTCGGTAAGGCGTCCGTTCTTAATTTTCTGTGACGGGATGTCTGTTTCAGAGATGATAAGACGGTTGACAATCTGAATTGCCGACATTTCGCAGGAAAATATTGCGACCTTCTTCCCATGGTCAACAGCCATATTGCGGGCCATAGTAAGTGCAAAAGCAGTTTTACCCATCGAAGGACGTGCAGCAATAATAATGAGTTCTGATTTCTGCCATCCTGATGTAAGACGGTCAAGTTTTGTAAAGCCTGAAGGTATTCCTACAAGTGCATCTTCCCTCTTTCCGGCTTCCTCAATTTCGGTAATTGCCTCCTTTATAACTTCATTTATCGGAGCTACTTCCCTTTTAATATTTCCTTCAGCTATCTGAAAAATAGCATCTTCAGAAAAATCAAGAAGCTCAGTAATATCATAAGTGTCGTCAAAAGCCCTGGTCTGAATTTCCGATGACACCCTTATCAGTTCCCTCTGAATATATTTCTGGGCAACGATACGGGCATGATATTCCACGTGTGCTGCTGATACTACTTTTGAAGTAAGCTGTGTAAGGTAAACAGGGCCGCCGACACTTTCAAGTTCATTGTTTGCCCTGAGTTCCTCGGTAACAGTGTAAAGATCAACCGGTAAATCCTTGTTGGTCAGGTTACAGATAGCAGCATAAATTTTCTGATGAGCCTCCCTGTAAAAACTTTCAGGCTTAAGTATATCAAGCACAGTAATAACAGCCTCTTTCTCCAGCATCAGTGCACCAAGTACTGCCTCTTCAATATCAATTGCCTGTGGCGGTACTCTCCCTGTATCGGGTAAAGGAACCACAACCGGCCTTGCCCCACCTTTCTGTTTTACCATTTTCTATAATTTAATGATTATAAATCTGTTAAAAGACCTTTACAATCAGTTCTGAAACCTATTCAAAGGTAATAATTAGAATGAACACAGTTTATACAAAACTGAATTTTATTACAAACAGGGGTTGTTTAAAAAGTGTTGAAAAGAAAATCTGTTCTGATTTTATACATTTGCATAAATCATATTCTGAAATGATAACCTTTCCACACGCTAAAATAAATATAGGTTTGTGGATTACCGCAAAAAGGCCTGACGGATATCACGATATCCAGACTATTTTTTATCCTGTCGGATTATGTGATGCACTTGAGTTTGTACTTTCTCCATCCGGTGGCAAAAAGGACAATCTCTCGGTTACAGGTATTGCTCTCAACGGAACAGCTGAGAATCTTGTAATAAAAGCACTCACAATTATGAGAAAAAAGGTACATATTCCATGGCTGGATATTCACCTTCATAAAGTTATACCGCCGGGTGCAGGTTTGGGTGGTGGTTCATCGGATGCTGCATTCTTTCTTAAAATGCTAAATAAATACTTTAATGCCGGACTGACGGATGGTGAACTGAAAGTGATGGCACTTGAGGCTGGAAGTGACTCTCCTTTTTTCATTGATTGTGTACCTGCTTTTGCACAGGGCAGAGGAGAAAAACTTACTCCACTTCCTCCTGTTTCCGGTCGCTATCATCTGATAATAGTCTACCCCGGCATTCAGATCAGTACACGCGAGGCATATATGAGCTGCTGTCCGGAAATGAGGGAAACCATGCTACCGGTATATTACAGTGAAGATATTTCTATGTGGAAAAATATTATCCGGAACGATTTTGAATGCATAATTTTTGCAAAATACCCTTATTTAAAGGAAGTTAAGGAATTGCTTTACCGGGCAGGTGCACTTTACAGTTCAATGTCGGGCAGTGGTTCGGCTGTTTACGGTATATTTCATGAAAAGCCTGTGATCCGCGAGGCACTTTTAAAAAACGTTGTTTACAGCGGCCCTCTTTAGAAAGTTTATTCAATCTCTATTAAAAGTTCGCCTTTTGCTACCCGGTCACCTTTTTTTACGTTAATCTTTTTTACTTTTCCTGAGATGTGCGATTTAAGACGGTTCTGCATTTTCATTGCGTCAAGTATCAGAACAACCTCTCCTTCCTTTATCTCCTGTCCCTCTTTTACGAAGATGGCTGTGATTGTTCCCGGTATAAAGCTGGTTACCGAGCCTGGTTTAAGGGGCTGATAAGGCTTTCTGTTTTCAAACTTTTTACTCAGCCTTGTTTTATATAATGTAAAATCAATATTAAGTACTTTAAATTCTTCGTTTCCTTTCATTTGATTGAAGTTTTTCTGCTGTTATTGACTAAGTTATTAGTTATATGTTAAAATGGCGGTATCCCGTGTTTTTTTGATGGCATTGAAACATGTTTATTTTCTGTTATTTCGAGTGCATGCAGGAGCATTTCTCTGGTTTCAGCAGGTTCTATCACTGCATCAACATATCCTTTTGAAGCTGCCACATAGGGATTTGCAAATTTCTGTTTATATTCATTTACCATTTTTTTCCGGGTCTCTTCAGGGTTTTCTGATTCAGCTATTTCTTTTCTGAAGATAATATTTGCTGCTCCTTCTGGTCCCATAACAGCGATTTCGGCTGTAGGCCATGCGAAGACAAAATCGGCGCGCAGATGTCGTGATGCCATGGCGATATATCCGCCTCCGTAGGCTTTTCTGATTATGACGGTAATTTTTGGAACAGTTGCCTCGCTGTATGAGTATAGTATTTTTGCACCGTGACGTATCACTCCTGCATGTTCCTGGTCAATACCCGGAAGGTAACCGGGAACATCCACAAGTGTTATAATCGGGATATTGAATGCATCACAGAAGCGTATAAATCTTGCTGCTTTATCTGATGAATCAACATCGAGCACTCCGGCCATTTCAGCAGGCTGGTTGGCAATAAATCCTGCAGTACGTCCTCCCAGACGTCCGAAACCTATTACGATGTTTCTTGCGTACATTTCCTGAATTTCCAGAAAATCTGAATTGTCGGCAACGGCTCTGATTATGTCTCTTACATCATAAGGCATTGAAGGGTCGTCGGAAACAATTTTTCCGATTTCATATTCCGGTTTAGGTTCGGCCGGTTCGAACATTCTGGCTTTGCGTGAATTATTCCATGGGATGAAAGTTAGCAGTTTTTTAATCTGTGCAAAGCATTCCTCTTCACTCTTTGCAAAGAAATGTGCATTACCGCTAATTTCACTATGAACTCTTGCACCACCGAGATCCTCCATTGATATTTCCTCACCGAGCACCGTTTTTATGACTTCAGGTCCGGTAATAAACATTTTCGACACTTTATCAACCACGAAGACAAAATCGGTAAGTGCCGGTGAATAAACTGCACCGCCGGCACAGGGACCGAGAATAACTGATATCTGCGGTATTATTCCACTGGCAAGGGTATTGCGGAAAAAAATTTCACCGTAACCGTAAAGGCTGTTTACTCCTTCCTGTATTCTGGCACCACCCGAATCGTTGATGCCAATAAGAGGTATCCTCATCCTGAGGGCATGATCCATTATTTTGGTTATTTTCTTTGCATGCATGATCCCAAGTGAACCTCCTGCAACGGTAAAATCCTGTGCAAATATTGCCACAGGTGCTCCGAAGATAGTGCCTGTTCCTACCACTACACCATCTCCGGGAAGTGATTTCTTATCCATATCAAAATCGCGGGCATCATGCTCAACAAACATATCATACTCATGAAAAGTATTCTCATCGAGAAGTGCTTCAATACGTTCGCGAGCAGTAAGTTTTCCCATGGTTTTCTGCTTCTCTGTGGCTTTTTCCCCGCCACCAAGAAGCGCCTTCCTGCGCCTCTCATGAAGGTCATGTATTTTTCTTTCAATTGTCATATTCTATCAGTTGAGATTTCTAAATTCAGGCATCAATGATAAGATATTATAGCCTTTAAAAGAAATAAATTTGTCATATTTCTGCTTAATCCCTCATAATCAGGATTTTTTACCATCGTAAATAATGACTGGATTATTTTTATTTCGGTGCCAGGCGATACAGGAAAAGAGCTATAAAAAGATACAGAATATTTGGTATCCATAACGCTATTAAGGGGTCCAGATTGCCTTTGAGAGAGAATTGTGAAGCAAACTGCATAAAGAGAATATACGAAAAACTCAGCGCAAGGCCTATTCCTACCTGCATGCCGATACCACCCCTTACCTTTTTGGAAGAGAGTGATACACCAATTAGTGTTAGTATAAATACCGAAAATGGATTGGCAAACCGTTTCTGTTTCTCAACAAGAAAAAGTTTCAGTTCATCTGAGCCCTGAAGACGCAGAAGGTCGATATAGTCATTAAGTTCCCGGTATTTCATTGTTCCTACATACTGAGGGTCTCGTGCAAAATCTTCAGGAGTTATGGTAAGAGTGGTATCAATTCTTAAACCGCTGGTGATTACTTCCTGACCATCTTTAAGATCGCGGATGTAGTATGTCCATGCGCTCCATTTGCTGGTTGCCGTATCCCATGTAACCCGGGTAGCAACAAGTTTTGACTCAAGACGCCCGCTATCATCAAATTTTTCCAGACTGAAATTTATTCCTGTCTGTATTTCAGGATTATATCGCTCCATATACATGTAAATATTCCTGTAAACCTGCCGGTGAAAATTGACAATTTGCCCTCTTCTAACTCTTGTCGTCCTGTAATATTTATTCTCAAAATCGATGCGCTTAAGATTAGCCTGAGGTATAACAAAATTGGTAAGAACAAATGTAAAGACTGCAATTATAAATGATGCCAGAAAGTAGGGCCACATCATCCTCCTGAAACTCATTCCGCTGTTAAGAATGGCAATTATTTCAGTATTTACCGCCATTCTCGACGTGAAGAAAATAACTGAAATAAATACAAAAAGTGGCGAAAATATTGTGGCAAAGTAAGGTATGAAATTCATGTAGTAATCAAAGATTATAGCTCTGGCCGGAGCATTTTTCTCCATGAAATCGTCAATCTTTTCGGCAAAATCAAAAACCACAGCTATTATAATAATCATCAAAATGGAAAAAAAGAATGTCCCCAGAAATTTTCTGATGATGTAAATATCAATTATTTTGAGTTTCAGACCGGCTAAAGTCTTGCCGATACTCTTTTTATTACCTGGTTTTTCCATTTTGCAAATGTACCTTCTTCAATTTTATTACGGGCTTCCCTGACAAGATTTATATAAAAGGAAAGATTATTCAGGCTTGCTATCTGGGCGCCTAACATTTCGCCCGAAACAAAAAGATGGCGCAGATATGCCTTCGAATAATTTCTGCTTACTTCTGATGTTCCTTCAGGATCAACAGGAGTGAAATCGTTTGTCCATTTTTTGTTGCGGATATTTATTATTCCACTGTTTGTGAATAGCATACCGTTTCTTCCGTTACGGGTTGGCAAAACGCAATCGAACATATCTATTCCCCTTGCAATTGATTCAAGAATGTTTTCGGGAGTACCTACTCCCATAAGATAACGAGGCTTCTCCAAAGGAAGTATATCATTAACGGTTTCAATCATCCGGTACATTTCCCCGGCAGGTTCACCCACAGAAAGGCCTCCTATAGCCATCCCCTGAAGTCCGGTGGATGCAGCTTTTTCAGCTGATAATTTTCTCAGGTCTTCAAATGTACTACCCTGTACAATAGGAAAGAGAGCCTGGGTAAAACCACATAACGGAGCTGTTTCATTATATCTCTTAACTGCCCTGTCGAGCCATGCATGCGTCAGCCTGAGTGACTTCAGTGCCTGACGGTGATCGCAGGGATATGGAGTGCACTCATCAAGAACCATCATTATATCAGAACCTACAACACGTTGTATATCAATTGTGTTTTCAGGTGTAAACAAATGTTTTGAACCATCAATATGAGACCTGAAGGTAACACCCTCATCCGTTACCTTTCTTATTGCACTCAGGGAGAATACCTGGTACCCACCACTGTCGGTAAGCAAGGCCCTGTCCCAGTTCATGAACCTGTGAAGACCTCCGGCTGCTTTAAGTACCTGTATGCCGGGCCTCAGATAAAGATGATAGGTATTGCCTAAAATAATGCGGACATCAATATCACTTTTCAGATCACGGTGCAGTACCCCCTTAACCGTTCCTGCAGTACCCACAGGCATGAATACGGGCGTCAGAATCTCCCCGTGCGCCGTCCTCAGGATTCCCGCCCTTGCCTTGCTCTCCCGGTCAAAAGCTGTGATTGTAAACATTATAATAACATTCAAAGTGCACAAAGTTAATCTTAAAGTTCCTGTTAGAAAAAAATCAATGCTGTTTTATTCCTGTTTTTGTTATTACTTAATCCGCCAATGTTGATAAATAAAAAATCAAATCAAAAATTATCTTTTTATTTTAGACCCGTATTTTAAAGCAAATTAAAACTTCTTTTGAACGGCAACCTTTTAATATTGTGTTTTATTATTTATTGTGCTGCTGTATCAGTTCAGCTTTTCTATTACTTCTGGTTTTTTCTGGCACCTGTTTTATACAGACATCCTGAACCTTCAGAAAAACTCCCTCCTGTTTCAGTTATTATTTGTGCCCGTAATGAAGCTGAAAACCTCAGAAATTTCCTTCCGTCGGTGCTTGAACAGGATTATCCTGATTTTGAGGTAATTGTCGTAAATGACTGTTCAGAAGATGAAACCTATCAGGTACTGGGCGAAATGCTTCTGAAATACCCTGTCCTGAAAGTATCAACAATAGGGAAAGACCCAAGGTTCTCTCATTCAAAGAAGTTTGCCCAGTTTATAGGAATAAAGGCAGCCTCTCACGAAATACTTCTTTTCACCGATGCCGATTGCTTCCCTGTTTCCCGCAACTGGATAAAACTTATGGTTTCAGGTTTCACACCGGATACTGAATTTGTTCTGGGATATGGAGGATATCTTAGGAAAAAAGGTATTCTGAACCTGTACCAGCGATGTGAGACACTCTTCATAGCAATGCAATATACAGGAATGGCAATCAGAGGAATACCTTATATGGGTGTGGGGAGAAATCTTGCCTACAGAAAAGAAGTATTTTTCAGGAACAAAGGCTTTGGGAACCATTCACACATACATTCCGGCGACGACGACCTGTTCGTAAACTCATACGCAAGAGCCTCATCCACAAAAGTTGAATTCAGAAAAGATGCTCATACCAGATCGCTCCCGGACTATAGTTTTTCATCCTATGTTAAACGGAAACTAAGACACCTCAGCACCGCCAGATATTATAAGCCTCTGCATAAGTTAATTCTGGTATGTGAGCCATTGTCAAGAATGGTTTTTTATGCTTCATTCGCAATTCTGATTTCAACCATGTTTCTCTGGCAATATATAACTGCCTTGATTTTAATAAGAACAGGCACGGTACTGACTCTTTTTTACCTTAACGGGAAAAAGTTTGAGGAAAAAGGCATTTTGCCGTTCGTATTAATATTTGACATTTTTTCTCCGTTTGTTAATTTAATATTATATTCAGGCACACTCAGAAGCAAAACTGTTCAACCTTTATGGAAGTGAATAATGGAGTGAACCACGAATTATCTGAAAAGGCACGACAGGATCTGATGCTGGTAGATCGCGCTTTAAAGGGTGATGAAAAAGCCTATAATGCCCTTCTGAATCGCTACCGCGATTCAATCTATTACATGCTCCTGAAAATGGTAAATAATCCTACCGATGCCCGGGATCTGACCTTTGAGGCATTCGGAAAAGCTTTTAAAAACCTGAATTCTTACACACCCGACTTTGCATTCAGCACATGGCTTTTTAAAATAGCTACCAATAACTGTATAGACTTCCTGAGAAAAAAACAACAGTCGCCGCAGGTTTTTGATCAGGCCGGCGATGAGGATGATGAAGGCTACGAGGCTCACATTGAGTCAGATATTCCCGACCCCGAAGAAATAATGATAAGTAACCAGGATATTGCAAACCTTCATAATATAGTTGCCCGGCTTAAACCAAGATACAGACGTCTTATCGAACTGCGTTATTTCAAGGAGTATTCCTATGAGGAAATATCCGAAGAACTTAATATCCCTATCGGAACAGTCAAAGCACAACTGTTCAGGGCAAAATCCATGCTTTATAACCTGATGACCGGATCAGGAAAAAACGAATGAAGAAACTACTTGAAAAATATTTTCCGGATCTTGAACAGTCGCAGATTAATAAACTCTGCCGGCTTGAAGAAATTTATAATGAATGGAACAGGAAAATTAATGTAATAAGCCGGAAGGATATGGAGAACTTTAATGTTCACCATGTACTACATTCCCTCTCAATAGCCAGATTTACCAGTTTTGCTCCGGGCACAGAGATACTTGATATTGGCACTGGCGGAGGTTTCCCCGGAATACCTCTCTCAGTAGTTTTTCCCGCCTCACGGTTCGTTCTTCTCGATTCAATTCAGAAAAAAATCAGAGTGGTTAATGCAATACTCAATGAATTGGATATTAAAAATAGTGTCACCATATGTTCCAGAGCAGAAACTCATAAAAGAAATTATGACTTTATAATAAGCAGGGCTGTTGCAACATTTCCTGAACTTGTAAAACTTTCAGCCGGTAAAATAAAAACGGAAGGAAAAAATTCCCTGAAAAACGGAATTATTACCCTTAAAGGAGGAGACCTGTCAGCCGAACTTAAAAAATTCTCCGATAAAACAGTTCTAATCCCCATCAGCAGATATTTTGATGAACCATATTTTGAAACAAAATTCTTAATTTATATGCCTTTTGAAAAATAAAAACGCAATGTGATGTTTTTGTTTTTGAAAAAAATAATACATTTGCACTCTCATTCTGACAAGGTAAAACTATAAAAGTCAAAAGATGAAAAGGACATATCAGCCATCGAGAAGGAAAAGAATAAACAAGCATGGCTTCAGGAAAAGAATGTCAACAGCCAATGGTCGTAGGGTGCTTGCAGCAAGAAGAGCAAAGGGCAGAAAAAAACTTACAGTCTCCGACGAGAAGGTGACAAAGTAAAACATCAGAGTAACCTGAGATAAAACCTGTGGTTATTAAATAAGGAGTGCTTCTTAACAAAGCACTCTTTTGTTTTTACAGACAAATACGGGAAAGAGCTATTACCTGATTTTATTTGTACTTTTGACCTGTGCAGGATGATGAAAAAGTTAATTGGCTATATTGAAGACAACAAATTAAGGCAGATTGCTGAAAAGACAGCTGATGGAAAAAGAATAACTCCTGAAGAAGGACTTATTCTCTATGAAAAAGCATCTTTACCACTGCTGGGGATTCTTTCAGCAATAGTAAAAGAACGGCTGACCGGAAACCTTGTTTTTTTCAACTGTAATTTTCATATTGAACCAACAAATATCTGTATTAACAACTGCAGATTCTGTTCATACCGCCGTAAATCAGGCGAACCCGGAAACTGGGTATACAGCATTGATGAAATGCTGGAGATAGTGAAAAAATATGACGATATCTATGTAACAGAAGTGCATATCACAGGCGGCGTTCACCCCGAAAGGGATATATCATTTTACTGTGAACTTATACGAAGAATTCACCAGTACCGGCCAGAGCTAAGTATAAAAGCATTCTCTGCCATTGAACTTGACTATATGTTTTCAAAAAGCGGTTATTCAATAGAAGAAGGTTTGAGGATGTTGAAGGAATGCGGCCTCAGTTCAATTCCGGGTGGCGGAGCAGAAATCTTCGATGAAGAAATACGAGAGAAAATATGTCCGGAAAAAACATCATCCGGAAAATGGCTTGAGATACATGAGACTGCCCACCGGCTAAACATTCCCTCAAATGCAACAATGCTCTACGGACATATCGAAAATTACATTCACCGTATTGATCACATGGAACGACTGAGAAGTCTTCAGGATAAAACCGGCGGATTCAATGCCTTCATTCCGCTTAAATTTAAGAAACACAATAACCCCATGTCTGATATCGGCGAAGTTAGCCTGACAGAGGATTTGAGAAACTATGCAGTGGCACGGATTTATCTCGATAACTTCAGACATCTCAAAGCCTACTGGCCTATGCTGGGAAAGGAAAATTCACAGATAAGTCTATCATTTGGTGTTGACGATATTGACGGTACTATCGGGGATTCCACAAGAATCTATTCAATGGCAGGTTCGCCTGAAACAAGCCCTTCAATGAGTATCCCTGAAATAGTGAGTCTTATCCGCCAGTCCGGATACATGCCGGCTGAAAGAGATACCTTTTATAACATCCTGAAAGAATATTGACCTCTTGGAAACTCCAGACCTTTATATGACAATATAATTTTATCTTTGCCTCTGCGTTTTACTAAAGTCCTTATTTTCTCTATGAGTTTAAAAGAATTCCTGCTAAGTAAAGTTTTCTTTAAAAACCTGGGACTTATTCTTGCAATAGTGACAGGTTCAGTTTTTTTTCTGCTGTTATGGCTTAACATATATACACGCCATGGGCAGGCCAGACCTGTCCCTGATTTCAGGGGACTTACAGTTGAAGAAACTGCAAAGCTGGCAAAAAAACACAAACTGCGTTACCAGATAATTGATTCAGTATATACCAATACTGTACCTAAAGGTTGTATTGCAGAACAGAACCCCGGGCCGGGATACCGGGTTAAAAAATGGAGAAGAATTATACTTACCATCAATGCATTTCGACCTGAAATGGTGGAGGTACCTGATCTTATCGGTCTGCCCAAAAGGCAGGCGCTGGCATTGCTTCAAACTGCAGGACTTGAGCCCGGACAATTATATTACATTCCCGACCTGTCAGTTGACTTTGTTCTTAAACAGATGCATAACGGACGTGAACTTGTTAGAGGGGATTCACTTCAGAAAGGCTCTGTTGTTGATCTGGTGCTTGGCAAAGGACTGAGCAATGAAAGGACACCCGTCCCGAACCTCACAGGCATGACATACGAACAGGCAAGAAGAGTGCTACTCGGTGCATCACTCAACCTCGGTGCCTATATTTACGACAATACAGTAAACAACAGCGATGACTCGGTAAAAGCATTCGTTTACCGGCAGAACCCTGATTACAGTGATAAAGATATTGCCACACTCCAGCTCGGATCAGCCGTATATATATGGCTTACAACCGACTCGTCAAAACTGCCTGTCGACTCAACCCTCATCAGCATCCCCGATAGTGTAGATATAACCGATGTGGTAAACAGAAAAAAACAATAACCACACCACCGATGAAAACAGGAGTCCTGCCATATATCTTTATCCTTCTTCTCTCAGGCATTAATTTATATTCTCAGGAAATTGTGACAGGACTAACCCGCAATATATATCTGAACACTGAAAAAGCTAATGAACAGGCTAAAGGATTAAGACAGGCTGACACTCTTGAACTTCCCTACTTTGATGATTTCTCCGGAAATAATGTTTACCCCGACCCTGCAAAATGGGAAGACAAAGATGTCTTTATAAACAACACTTATTCAGTTAAACAAATCTCCGCAGGTATAGCAACATTTGATGCACTCGATAGCAATGGACAACTTTACGAAACGGCATCATCAACAGGTTTTGAGGCAGACCATCTGACATCCCGGCCGCTTAATCTCAATTATCTTCCATCTGACAACATATATCTGAGCTTTTTTTATGAGGCAGGTGGACTGGGCGATCAGCCGGAACCAAAAGACAGTCTGGTACTGCAATTCCTGGCCCCGGGTAAGAATACATGGTACAGTGTCTGGAAAGCACCATTAAATGAAACACAAGGATTCAGACCTGTGATACTGAAAATTGATAACGAACTCTTCCTCAAAAAGGGATTCAGATTCAGGTTCATAAACTATGCATCGCTGAATTCTGTCTTAACCGACCCTTCAATGGCAGGCAACTGCGACCAGTGGAATATAGATTACGTCCTGCTTGACAAAAACCGGAACGATGCTGATACAATTCCTGCTGATGTGGCATTCACACTTCCTGTAAGGTCGGTACTTAAAACCTACGAACAGATGCCATGGAAACAGTTCAGGCAGGTCTTCCTTTCGGAAATGGGACCATATATAACCGTAAATTACAGGAATAACGATAAAATCACCAGAAATGTCACCCGGAATTTTGAAATAAAAGATATTTACAAAAATATGGTCGTTCATTCCTTTACATCAGGTGCAGTCAATATTGCCCCATATACACCGGTAATTTATAATGCAGGGCTAATTTATACATTCAATTCGGAAAGTACTGATTCAGCCCTTTTCAGAATTAAATGCATTCTAATCACTGATGCTTTCGACAGGAAACAGAACGATACTATCATATATTACCAGCGTTTCGGGAGCTGTTTTGCCTTTGATGACGGTACAGCAGAAGGCGGTTATGGAATAAACGGCCTTGGCTCACGTAATGCAATGGTGGCCTACAGGTTTAAATCATTTATTCCCGACAGCCTCAGGGCTGTGCAGATATGCTTCAACGACAGTTACGCAAACGCTAATCAGAGAGCTTTCGACCTGATGATATGGGATAGTTATAAAGGTGTACCAGGCAATGTAATCTACACCAAGGAGGAAATGCTGGTTCATCCCGGAGAAGGAATAAATGGATTTTACACATATATCCTTGATTACCCGGTTGAGGTAACAGGAGAATTTTTTGTTGGCTGGAAACAGCGGTCTGAAACCTTTCTGAATGCAGGGTTTGATTTAAACACCCCTCATAACGGACGCCAGTTTTTCTGGCTTAACGGCGACTGGAACGTTTCACAGATGCCCGGAAGCGTTATGATCAGGTCTGTATTTGGCCCGGGGAAAAAATCAACTGACATTCAGACACCTGCGGAAAATAAGGGACAATTAAAAATATGGCCGAATCCTGCTTCGGAATACATCTGCCTGAGTGCCGGAAATTTACCTTTTCCTGTCGGGACTTCAGTGATAATTACAGACCTTGCAGGCAGAACTCTCATCAAATGCAGATACAGTGAAAGGATTAACGTTACATCCCTTCCGGCAGGGATTTACTTTGTAATTATAAACAATGCCGGTAAAACCACCGGCACTGCCAGACTTGTAATATCAAGGTAATTAGAAGGCCATGACTGAGGAGGAACTGACCGAACAACAAGAACTTTATGAACATTACCGTTTTAAGGTTGATGCCGGACAATCCCCTGTGCGCATAGATAAATATCTTTCTGCCCGGATTGAAAACACATCCCGAACACGGGTTCAGAATGCTGCTCTGGCAGGAAATATTATTGTCAATAATGTTGCAGTAAAACCCAGTTATAAAATTAAACCCGGCGATGTAATTCAGATTCTTCTCCCCACCCCGCCAAGAGATATTGAAATCATTCCTGAAGAAATCCCTCTTAACATTTTATATGAAGATGACGACATTATTGTGATAAACAAGGAGGCCGGTATGGTGGTACACCCGGCCTACGGCAACTATACCGGTACTCTTGTCAATGCACTGATGTGGCATTTCAGAAATCTACCGCTTTTCAGCACCGGTGAACTACGCCCCGGACTGGTACACAGGCTCGATAAAAACACCTCCGGCATTCTGGTTGTAGCTAAAAACGAAATAGCACAAAACCGTCTTGCCCGGCAGTTTTTCAACCGTAAAACAGGACGTATTTACAATGCACTTGTATGGGGAACTCCCGACCCGCCGGAGGGAACCATAACCGGTCATATCGGGAGAAACCTGAAAGACAGAAAGATAATGCAGGTTTTCCCCGACGGAAGTCACGGTAAACATGCCGTTACTCATTACAGGATTATTGAAAGTTTTGGATATGTGTCGCTGGTGGAATGCCGGCTTGAGACAGGACGTACCCATCAGATCAGAGCCCATTTCAGCCATATTAAGCATCCGCTCTTCAACGATGCTGAATACGGCGGCGATAAAATTCTAAGGGGAACTACATTCAGTAAATATCAAAAGTTTGTGAAGAACTGTTTCGAGATACTTCCCCGGCAGGCTCTTCATGCGCGAACCCTCTCGTTCGACCACCCTTCAACTGGAGAAAGAATGACATTTGAATCGGAACTGCCGGAGGATATGAAAAATGTTATTGAAAAATGGAGGGAATATATCAGGTGAAAGTATCAGCTGCATTTTCTTTACAGGCTAGCTCTGGAGTATTTAATGAATATTCTGATCTTGGTCTATGGTTTTAATTTTTCCGGTTTTGACGTTTCATTTTGTGTGTCCAGTCAAATCTAGATACTGAAATTGTTTTCCTGTAAAGGAAGCAATGCCTCCATAACTGCTAACCGGCAGTTTACATTTATTTAAAAATCCCAGCAAACAAGTTTACTTTTTGGAAGTTTACTTTTTGGACTGAACTTTGTATTCTTACCAGCTTCCGCCGGCGCCGCCACCGCCGAAGCTGCCTCCTCCAAATCCGCCGAAGCCTCCGCCGCCGCCTCCCCCGAAGCCACCCCCTCCTGAAAATCCGCCCCAGCTTCCGCGGTGCGACCTGCCTGAATTCATCATGGAAAGCAGAAGCCATAACGGCAAACTGCTGCCTCTTCGTGATATATTGTTGTGGTTTGAACGGCCGGAATTGATAACAAAAAAGACAATTACTATGAAAACAATCAGCATTATGCCTGGTATTTTTTCAGTCTTGCCTCCGGTCTTCCTGCCGTATTCATCTGCCGAATATTCGCCCGAAGCAAGTGCCATAAGTACATCCGTTGCCCGGTCAAGACCACGGTAATATTCACCCTGCCTGAAAGCAGGGAGAATCTCCCTGTCAATTATATCGGCACAAACCAGGTCGGGAATGGCACCCTCAAGCCCGTAACCGGGCGCGATAAACACTTCCCCACGTGATTCGGGAGTTTTGGGTTTTACAAGAATTACAATACCGTTGTTCCGGCCTTTCTGCCCTACTCCCCATTTCTCTCCGAGCCTCTGGGCATAATCTGCCTTATCATAACCTGCAAGGTCTTTAACAATCACCACTGCTATCTGCGTTGACGTTGTATCATCGAAAGCTACAAGTTTTCTTTCAAGCATGGCGGCTTCTTCATCTGAAAGCATACCTGCAAAATCATTAACCAGTCGTGGCGGAAAAGGTCTCTCAGGGATATCCTGTGACAATATTACACTGCTGATAAGAACGGCAAGTGTAAACGCTGCTATAAATTTATTGACAACAGATTTCATTTCTCCTCCTTATCCCGGAGTGTTCCGAAAGATATGTCATCGCTCAGTTCATTTATATCGTCCTTGCGGTAAGGGAAGAAAGCTTTTAGCTGGCGCCCGGCAAGCTTGATTCCCTCAGCAAGGCCTTCGGCAAACAATCCGGCAGAAAAGTACTTACCCAGCAGTTCCTTAACCTGGTTCCAGAATCCTTCCGGGACTTTTGAGTTAATGCCGCTGTCTCCTATAACTGCAAATTTCCTGTCAGCTACTGCAAGGTAAAAAAGCACGCCGTTTTTCTGCTTCGTCCTATCCATCCCAAGTTTATGGAACACCCATACTGCCCTGTCAAGAGCATCACCGTGGCAGTGTGTTTCAATGTGCACTCTTATTTCGCCGGAAGTATCCGACTCAGCCTCTTTAATTGCAGAGATAATAAGTTCTTTCTGTTCTTTTGTAAGGAATGAGGATGCTTTCATAACAGCAGGTTAAAATTTAACTTCAGGGGCTTTTTCAGCACCTTCAGCCGATTTGAAATATCCTTTTGGCTGGAACCCGCCTATACCTGCAATGAAATTTTCCGGAAATTTCTTGATATACGCATTGAAAGTCCGTGCAACTTCGTTGAATTTCCTTCGCTCAACGGCAATCCTGTTTTCTGTGCCTTCGAGTTCCACCTGCAGGTCACGGAAGTTCTGTGTAGCTTTGATTTCGGGGTATTGTTCCACGACTACCATCAACCGGCTCAGTGCTGAGCTAACCTCTCCCTGTGCCTGCTGGAAACGTGCAAGTGCCTCTTCATTAAGGTTTGACGGGTCGATGGTAACTGATGTAGCCTTCGACCTTGCCTCAATCACCTGTGTGAGAGTCTGCTGTTCAAAGTTTGCAGCCCCCTTAACGGTATTTACAAAATTCGGAATAAGGTCCATCCTGCGCTGGTACTGCGTTTCAACATTACCCCACTGGCTGGTAACAGCCTCGTTCATTGAAACCATGTTGTTATACACCCTGATCCCCCAGAGTATGGCCATTAGTACAAACAATATGGCAAGAGAGCCAATTATAAGTCCGATTAAACAACCTTTTTTCATTTTCAGTAATTTTAAATTCACCGTAAAATTAGCAGAAAAAACCGTATGGCAATCATTTGTTGCGATTAACGGCAGTAATTTCCAGCAAGCAGCGGGAGGGTGCCGGTGAACAGCGATGGAAAGCATCCGGTGTATAAATATTCTGTTTTATTTATCAAAAAACTTGCATTCCGGGGAATATATTCCCCGAACCTATATATTTTTTAGGGATTATAATAACCGCGTTATGATACCAAAAAGACTATAAATGACCTACCTCGACTTGCTGGAAAAAGCATTTGCAATATTCAGGCTGCAGCCTTACAGGAAAAATTTCAAAACCAAAATTGGGACAGGACAGAAGATTTATTTTTACAATACAGAAATATGAAATGCGCTTATTGGAGCATTTAATTATCCTGATTTAAGGCAGGATACTGGAGCTTTATGGGAAAATTTCCTGACACTTGCAAGGCACAATATTCCTTATATTGAAGCTTTTCCGCGTTTTGATTGTTTATTTCAAACCATTATCCTGATAAATCCTTTTATTTGTTTTTTTGCTATGACTTAAAATTACATAGTTTTACACTATTATATTTTTTCAACCATGGCTTTTTTAATTTTACAGAAACAATGTTACATAATCTTTTCAACCGTATAGTAATTTATTTAATTAATAAAAACACCATGAAGGATTTTTTATTACCTCTGATACTTTTAATATGCATAACTCCATTGTCCGGACAGCCGACAAATTCAATGGATAATCTGGTGATTGAAAAAGGAACGAGTAAAGACTTCTCATTATTTAAAGACAAATTGGCAGCTGATATACTTGTGGATTCAATGGATAATAAAACTGTATTACTTGTAACAAGGTTATTTTCTGATGATGTTCAACGGGTAACCGGTTACAGGCCAGCCATTATATACGGGATCAGCTCAGTTTCACGGAACTGTGTGATTGCTGGAACTGTTGAAACAAGCCGGTTTATTAAGAAATTGATAGCAGATCATAAGATTGATGTTTCTGAGATAAGAAACAAATGGGAAAGTTGTCTGATCCATGTGGTTGATAATCCTTTCAAGGGCATTGACAGGGCACTGGTAATTGCCGGAAGTGACAGAAGAGGCACTGCTTACGGATTACTGGAAATCTCAAAACAGATTGGCGTTTCTCCCTGGTATTACTTTGCCGATGTGCCGGTTAAAAAACATAATGAACTTGTGATAAGATCCGGCAGATATGTCATGAAATCGCCTTCAGTACAATACCGGGGCATATTTATCAATGATGAGATGTGGGGAATAAGGCCATGGGCAGAAAAGACTTTGGCGACTAAAGAAGGTAAAGGACTTGGTCCGACCACTTACAGAAAGATATTTGAACTTTTATTGCGGTTAAGGGCAAATCTCCTTTGGCCTGCAATGCATCTTGAAACTAAACCGTTTAACAGCTATAAGGAGAATAAGGTACTTGCCGATTCATTTGCCATAGTGATGGGTTCATCGCATATTGAACCTATGCTTCGAAATAACATGAAAGGTGCTGAATGGGATTCGGAATATCCCGGGGAACCATTTAACTATGTTACAAACAAGGAGCATATTTATAAATACTGGGAAGAAAGAGTCAGGGAAAATGGGAAATATGAAAATATCTATACACTCGGAAAGAGAGGACAGGATGACGAACCGGGGAAAGAGATCACGGTGTCGGTACTGGATCAGATTATTACTGATCAACGTAATATTTTGAGAAAATGGGTGAACGATGACATTACTAAAGTACCACAGGCACTGATACTATATACTGAAGTCCTGAACTTATATAATAATGGCTTGAAAGTGCCCGACGATGTGACTATCTGCTGGCCTGATGATAATTTTGGGTATATCAGGCAGCTTCCTGACAGAGAGGAACAGAAGCGATCGGGAGGATCAGGCATTTACTATCATTACCAATGGCTTAATGGGGCCACAACAGCCTATCCATGGCTTTATACAACTTCACTGGGTCTTACATGGTTCGAAATGAAAAAGGCATATGATTACAACGCCAAAAAACTGTGGATTGTGAATGTTGGTGACATTAAGCCATATGAGATCGGGATTGAATATTTTATGAAAATGGCATGGAACATATCAGATTTTAGTGAGAGTAATCCCATTAAATTTCTGAACGAGTGGGCCGGGCACGTCTTTGGAACAGAGTATGCCCCCAGAATTGCTGATATTATGGTAAAACATTTAGAACTTGCTTATGCTCGCAGACCTGAACATATGGTAATGTATTCGAAGAATAAGGAAAGCTGGGACTGGTTTAGTATTACTAATTATAATGATGAGGCACAACGAAGATTAGATGAATATGATAAGCTGATCAAAGAGGTTGATAATCTATATAATTCCCTGCCACGCGACAAAAAAGATGCCTTTTATGAGATGGTTCTGTATAATGTAAAATGTACAGCTCTTCAGAACAGGAAGGTCATTTATGCTCAGAAAAGTAATGAATATGGTACCGAAAAGAGGTCTTCAGCTGCCTCATATGCTAAAATGGCCATGGAGGCAGACAAGGAAATCCATCAAATAATAGATCATTATAACAGAGGCCTTTTAACAGTAGGAAGCAAATGGAATTATATGGCCTCTCTCCCGGGCCCGTGGGGTGCACAATGGCACCAATGGGATATGCCGACGCTCAGTAATTATTCAGGGGAAGGGCCCGCGAAACTGAATCTGGCAAACGAAGGAGAAAATATAAAAGAATTGCCTAATTTTAGCAAATATTCTAAGGATAAGCGATTTATTGATCTGTATAATTCAGGCAAAGGAAGTATTAAATGGGAGAGTAAGGTTTCTGACAACTGGATAATCCTGAGTTCGGATTCAGGTATTTTTGATCATGAAAAAAGAATCTGGGTAACGATAGACTGGGAAAAAGCCCCAAAGGGCAGGAATGTAACAGGATTTGTTGAAATAGCGGGAGCTGGAAATAATTTTAAGGTGAAGATCTCTGTTTTTAATCCCGTGGCACCGGCTCCGGACACGGTAAACGGTTACGTGGAGAGCAACGGTTATGTATCTATCGAAGCAGAACATTACACTCAAAAAACAGACAGGGATGGCGTAGGCTGGGCTGTAATCAATGGACTGGGAAGAAATGACAAATCAGTTACGGTTCTGCCGCTTACGGTACCATGTATTGTAACTGCCGACGGTATAAATGATAAATCTCCCAGGATGGAATACAATATTTATCTTTTTTCAACAGATTCCATCACCTCAACATTCTACTGCATACCTTCCCTTCCCATAAATGAGAACTACGGAAGCAGGATTGCTGTTGCCTTTGATGATGAAATCCCTCAGATCATAACCGTTCAGCGTCGAAACAGAGATGTAATAGCTAACCTGATGACAATGACTTCGAAGCACTTCATAAAATCAGAAGGGCAGCATGTTTTAAAGGTATGGATGGTCGATCCCGGAGTTGTAATAGATAAAATTGTTATTAATACAGGTGGAGTTAAACCGTCATACATGGGTCCACCTGAATCGTTTTATAATAGGAATATACTTAATTAAAACCAGCAGTCAGATGGATTATACTTTGTGAATTACCTCTTTATTACGTATTTCAGCCAGCACAATTGTTAATACGGGGTAGTTAGCTTGTATATCATGTTAACCCCAAATTACTGTCTTATATATATCGGGTTGCTTCCCCGCAGACTTTTAGCCAGGTCAATTATTTTTGAAAGGCTGTCGCTCAAAAATGGCTTATCCTTCCAATGTTTGACCTCTCCGGATGTAACCTGCAAAAGTTCATAAAGCTGCCCCCTCACCTTTAATGAATCAGGCGTAAGGTGTTTATTATTACCTGTTCCCGTTCCTGTTCCCGTTCCCGTTATTCCCTGTATTAATAAACAATCTCCTTTCCCTGCAGAAAATACACCACCAACTCCCAGAAATCAATCAAAAAGATTACAACAAATCATTAAATATATTAATGTTATTAACAGAAATAAAATCTTCGGGGGTTTTATATTCTGCGTTTTTAACTGTTTGGATTTTTAAAGCTGTTTTACATGCATAGTTAGTAATGTTTTCATCAATATCAAGTATTCTTACTAATTTAAACCAATCTGTTATTGTTGGCAGTGAGCCACCAAAATCTTTTCTTAACCAATGACCAACTGTATATTTATAATTCTTTGGAAATAAATTTGTTAAAGCTTGTTTTGAAAGACCTTTATTAAGACGTTTATAATTTAAATAATCTGCTATTAAATTCTGGTCTACCTCATATAGCCGTTGAAGTGAAAAGTATTCCTGCTGAACAGAACTTCTTGCACCTGGAGAAGCTCCCCAATTTATTCTTTTTTCATTTTTGAACTTTCCATTATAATTTTCATTATTACTTTGAGGTTTTATCTCGTACTTTTCTTTATATTGAAAATCAATACATTTATTTAAGGACACAAATTCTTTTATTTCTTTTATTGAAAAATTACTTTCAATTATTAAGTTATTATTAACCTCTTCCTGGGAAAAAATAACATATTCTTTAGTAAATGAGCCATCCTCCCATCTTACTATAACATATTCAGGAAAACCATTTGTTCTTCTAAAAACCTCAACTACCTGTCCTTCTCGTTTAACTTTATCAATTGAATCAAAAACTTTATAACCTGTAAAATTCGTCAGCTCCCAATTACGGTTATATTCAGTTTTTGCCTTTAAATTTAAGTTTTTATAATTGAAAATATAATTAGTTTTTTTATTATCATCAACAATCATAAAAACAGGGAACCACTGGTTTTGGTCTTCAACAACAATCATATTCCGGATTACCCAACCTCTATTGTTTAATAATGATGTTTTATATATTAATTTTAGGTCAAAATCAGTTGTGCCAATGTAACAAGCAGCGTTTAATTTTAATTTATTTTTAATAGAATTAGAATAAAACTGATCCAGAATTTTATAATAATCATTCTTACTGTTTAAAATTTTAAAAAAACCTTTGTCTGATATTTTTTCATTAATAGTTTCTAAGTTTTCATCAAACAGAGCATATTCTTTATTTCTCTTATTTTCACTCAAATAGGGAATAAAATCATGCTTTATAACTTCAACATTACTATTTAAATTACATCTCTCTTTTATGATTTCAATATAATTATAATTGTTTTCAATCATTATTGCCTGCCATCTTTTACTGTTGTCCATAACTACTTTCATAGTTGTACCGCTACCTGCGAAAGGATCTAAAATTACAGCATCATCTTTCAATAAGACTTTATTTAACAACTCTTCAACAAGCTTTTCCGGGAAAACTGCTACATGGTTATAAAGTGTAGGTTGTAAATTAATTTTTAAAACATTCGAATAAAAATCTTCATTTTTTTTCTTTACAAAAATATTTTCCTTATTCTTGGAAAATACAAAAACAGGTTCATAACTACTAGTAAATCTGTTTTTTACACTGGAGGGCATGTGGTTTGGTTTGTACCAAATAAGTATATCATTCAATAACCATCCATCATTAACCATCTGGTATGCCAACCTATAAGGAATAAATCCCAATGGAGCTTTCCCGTATTTTGATAAATATTTATCTCCTATATTGAGAAAAAAAATCCCTTCAGCAGTTAATTTTTCTCTTAATAATGAAAATATTTTTACAAGTTTTGAAATATACTCCTCTGGCGTTTTTTCGTTTCCAATTTGACCTTTAAATCCATAATCTCTTTGACCCCAGTACGGGGGAGAAGTAATAGCTACATCAATTGAATTATTATTAAGAAAGTATAAGCCTGCATAAACATCACTATTAATGATCTTATAATTCATAAACATATGAAATTACTAAATGCATATTTCAAATAATTCTTCTACCTTATCTCTGAAATCATCGGATAAATGAATTATTCTTATTCTTGATGGTTTCCCAGTAAGTAGTTCAAATTTTGGTTTTTTTGAATATTTGTATCTAAACCCCTTTCCTTCATAGCCCGATTTCCCGCTTCCGATAATTTCTTCACCATAAATTTCATACAATTCTCCATTTGGAACAGCTATCAGTAAAATTGCTTTAATCCCGATATTGTCATCAAGGGTTAAATCATAAATAATGTTAATAAAATATGTTAAACAAAGTTTATTCTCATAAGTATATACTGTTGGCAAATTTACCTCAAATTCATGTTTTTTTGATTTATAACTAGTCTGATTACCTCCAATAGGTATCCTGCCTTTATAATCTGATTCATTATCCAATTTTGCTGTTTTTATATCTATATGAACAAAAGCATTATATGTTTCAAAAAACATATCAGCTCCAATTGGTGATGAATTTGGAATGCCAAACTGATTGAATAACCAATAATAGATTCTTTCAGCGCCTCGCACAAAATCCGAATTTTGCTCTGCACTTTTTAAAAAAGCATTAATCCAATCTTCCTTAATTTTATCTTTTGATTTTAACCCATTCAACATTTTTTCTTTATCCTGGGTTAATGTAAATTCAATCTGATTAAGATAATGATTTTCCCAAAATTCAATTTCACTTAATTTTAATGTGGTATCTTTCATATAATTAAGTTAAAATTTTTTTATCTGAATACATAAAATCT
>Ga0078972_1000634_pt1 | contig 95764 bp, 71 predicted proteins | sample YelNatPaOPGAMG01_FD_67568 | JGI IMG/M metagenome (GOLD analysis project Ga0078972, IMG submission 67568) | Hot spring thermophilic microbial communities from Obsidian Pool, Yellowstone National Park, USA - OP-RAMG-01 (SPADES assembly) (version 2) | ecosystem: Environmental > Aquatic > Thermal... | reverse complement strand
TACCTGCATCCTTATTTTCGCACACGCCGTCTTCTCCCAAGGAACCGGCATGCCTGGCTTGATGATATAATCGTCCGACGGCGGGCATTGGCATGGATTTTGGACACGCACGATGGCGGCTCATCCTCACTCCTCCGGCGCGCGGCGCCTGGAACATGGCGCTGGATGAAGCCATCCTCGAGGCGGTCGGTCGGGGTGAGGCGCTCCCCACCCTGCGTCTTTTCGCCTGGCAGCCGCCTTGTCTCTCCCTTGGCTATGCGCAGCCGTTCGCCGATATCTCCAGACCTGCCCTCCTCTCTCTCGGCTGGGACCTCACCCGACGCCCCACTGGCGGCCGCGCCATCCTCCACACCGATGAGCTGACCTACTCCGTCATCGCTCCTCTTCATGAGCCGCGTGTGGCTGGTTCCATCCTGGAGAGCTATCGACGCCTTTCTCAGGCTCTTGTACGCTCCCTCCAGCTCCTCGGCCTCCCCGCGCGCGCCGATGAGCGCTATGACCTGCCCCCTGGTGCAGACCCCAAAGGCGCGATTTGCTTCGAAGTCCCCTCAAATTATGAGATCACCGCGAACAATAAAAAATTGATCGGCAGCGCTCAGGCCCGCCGGCGGGATGGGGTGCTTCAACATGGAAGCCTCCCTCTCTGGGGTGACCTGACACGCATCACCTGGGCGCTCACCTTCCCAGACGAAAACGCCCGCCAGGAAGCCGCCGGGCGGCTCCTCCAGCGAGCCGCAACCGCTGAGAGCATCCTCGGCCGACGAATATCGTGGAAGCAGGCCGCCGATGCCTTCCAACGCGGTTTCAGCGAGGCGCTGGACATCGAATTCGCCGAGATGCCGCCTTCGCCCGGCGAGCTCACCCGGGCTGAAGAACTGGCCCAAACACGCTACGGGCATCCAGATTGGATCGAACGCATCTGAGCGCTAATCCGCCGGCTCCGGCGTCGCCTGCACGATGATGACATCGATATAACCCAGATTTCGCAGAAACCGTTCGATGAAAGTCTCCGCATTTGTCTGCGCCTGAGCCAGAATACCATCCTCGAGGGCGGCTTTGAGGATTTCGTCTTCCGCTGCTCGGCGCGCGGTGGTCTCAAGATTTACGTCCCCCCGGGTCAGAATTCCGGTCTCGCGGTTATATACGTAGGATTTCTGATTGTCTAAACTCGACCTAAACACCTCGGCTGCCGGCAATCTTATGTAAACCGTTCCACCTTGTGTCCATACATCTCCAGGAACAAGCTTCTGCAAATCCACTCCCGCTATGACCACACCATGAGCCACGAAGATCAGCCGGTCGCCAAAAAGCAAACGGAACACCTCCTGGCCATTTTCGGCTGTAATCACCTTTTCTTCTGTGTATTGGATCGTTTCCAGCCTTGCCAAAGTCTGTACTTCATGTACAATCGTAACCGGATCAGCCATCACAGTCGGAGTGGGATGCAATACCTGAGCGATTTGCGTTTGCAAACTGCGGCTCGTCTGTTGAATGGGTGATACAGTTTGAGCGATCGCAGCGTGGATCAACCACACTGCTAAACCCGCCGTGATGGCCACGATGACCAGTACGCCGCCAACCATGATCCAGGCTTTCTGAGCGTTCATTTTCCTCCTCGCTGCAGGCTTTGACCAGCTTGTGAGGATGATTCTTCCCATCGGGCTATTTGAGCCGGGAAATTACACTTACAGCAGGATTATAGCATCCAGGTGCCAAACAACCGGTTTTTCAGCTACGATTAAGGGGGTGCGTTGCGTTTGAGAGCAATCTTACGCATTACTGGGTCGCTCGCCTGTATCCTGACAGTCGCCTGGCTGTTGGTTTCCTGTGGGCCGATTCCTACTCCAACACCCACCCCCACGCCGGCCTACTCCCCGACCCCCTCCGGCTCGCCGACGCCGACGCCTACCCCCCAGCCGCTTGGCAGCCCGGAAAATCCATTGGTGATCGGTATGACGGCTCCCAGCGGCGGGACGCAGCCTCAGGCTGCTGGCGATGAAGTCGCCCGGCTGCTTGCGCAGAACACCGGATACTCCTATTCCGCGCACATGTTCACGACCTACCGGGACACCCTGCAAGCTCTCGCCGAAGGGTCGGTGCAGGCCGCCTGGCTGCCGCCTTTCACCTATATCTACGCGCATGATAGGAATCTCGCTCAGGTCGCCCTGGTCGCCAATCACTTCGGCCTTTACAGCTATGGCAGTCAATTCATGGCCAATGTGGATAGCGGCTTTACCGCTTATTACAACCCGAATACCGGCCAAAATCTGGCTCCCGCAAACGTCGCCTTGAGTCAATTCGCCGGCAAGGTTCCCTGCTGGGTCGACAAACAATCCGCTTCGGGCTATGTAATCCCCAAGGGATTGTTGATGCAGAACGGAGTCATCCCACCCGAGGGGGTGATTACGCGCAGCCATGCTGCCGTTGTACGGGCTCTTTATGTGGGCGGCATCTGCGATTACGGCGCCGTATTTGCTATCTCCGGCGATCCGCGCACCTCGGAATCCATCCAAAGTCAGATGCCCGACGTGATGGACAAGGTCATCATCCTCTGGCGCAGCGACGCGGTCATTCCCAATCTTAACTTCTCCGTGGGCCACGCTGTGCCCCGAGAAATAGCCGATGCCACGGTCGAAGGCCTGCGCGCCATCGTCAAGACCAATGAAGGCAGACAAGCCTTGACCGACGCCAACGACTATGACATCGTCGATTTGAAGCCCGTGAACGATGCGTATTACAACGCCTTGCGCGACCTTCTCACTTTCTCGCAGGTCGACCTGCTCACCCTGCTCGGAAATTAATCCCTGCCGGGTGTGCGGCGTGCCCTGATCGCTCCTTGTTTCTGCCCATCGAGTGGTTTTCCTTCGCCGAAAAACCTCAACTTAATTGCGCTCGAAAATACACCCATCATCCTCTTGCCATCTTCAAAATATGAGGTATCATCGTGGAAGGTTTTGGGTGCCAGAGACGGTACCCAGATTTACTTCAATCACCAATTTTCACAACTGAACGGAGAAGGAGAAGATATGAACAAACCTCGTGTGTCGTACCTTGTCTTGGCGTTGGTATTGATGGCATCCGTGATCCTGGCTGCCTGCACTCCAGCGGCCACTCCCACAGAGGTGCCAACTCAACCCGTCGCAGAACAGCCAACCACGCCTCCACAACCCACAACCCCGCCACAACCCACCACACCCCCTGCAGTCGAGGCAACCTCGACCACAGCGCCAACTGTGGCGCCTACCATTCCGCCGGCCGCCTGCGCTCCCCTGGCAAACCAGCCCACTGTGAAAGCCGGCGATTTGGGCTCCGCCGATAAACCCATCGTGATCACCTTCGTCCCATCGGGAGATACCGGCAAGATCGCCACGGCCGGCAAGAACATCGCAGAATGCCTGACCAAGATCACCGGTCTGAAGTTCGATATTGAGGTGGGCACCTCGTTCGCAGCATCGATCGAAGCCATGGGCGCCGAGAAGGCTCAGGTGGGCTTCCTGAACACTTTCTCAGCCGTTGCGGCTGGTAAGAAGTACGGCGTCGTGCCGGTGCTGGCGGTCGTGCGCAAATATTCCACCAACGAAGTCGATCCCGACAAAGACCTGGCTGGCAAGCTGGAGCCATTCTATAAGGCTGAGTTCCTGGCCAACGCCGCATCCGGCATCAAGGACTTCCCGGATTTGAAGGGTAAAACCTTCTGCTTTGTGGATCCTGCCTCGACCTCGGGCTACATCATCCCGCGCATGATCCTCAAATCCAAGGGCATCAATCCTGATACAGACTTCGCCTCCACCCAAAACGCGGGCTCGCATAACAACGTGGCCATCGCCGTGTACAAGGGCGACTGTGACGCCGGTGTGGCTTACGTCGACATTCGCACCGACACCGTTGCCGACCTCAAATCCACTTACCCGGATATACTTGACAAGGTGAAGGTGTTTGCCGTTTCCGATCGCATCCCCAACGATGGTGTCCAGGTGGTGAAATCCTTCCCGGCCGCCTATACCACCGCACTGGTGGATGCCATGCTCGCCATGTCCGCTGATCCAGGCGGCGCGGCCATGCTGAAGAGCCTGTACAACGCCAACGCCTATGTCAAGATTGACCCATCCTTCTATGATGCCTTCACCAAGCTTTGCGACGCAGCCGGCCCCGATCTGTGCCCGCTTCCTAAATAAGGCGTGCGCCGGCAGCTTAAATGCCTGCGCTGGTCATGGATTAGGAGAAAGCCAGGTGTTGATTTCTTGACCGGCTTGTAGATTCAAGAGGAAACCTGCCCCGGTCGATTTAAATCTTCACAATTTCGACCGGGGCAGATTGGTAAAATAAGGCCCAGACCAATCGTTAATATTCTTTCTTTACATAATCTTATGCTGAGAGTAGAAAATCTCACCAAAATATACCCCAATGGCACGCTGGCCTTGAAAAACGTCAGTTTCGAGGTGGCCGATGGGGAATTCATGGCCGTGATCGGATTGAGCGGCTCGGGGAAATCCACGCTCCTGCGTTGTATCAACCGCTTGATCGAGCCAACTTCGGGGAAAATCTACTGGGACGACATCGATATCACTGCTGCGAAAGGCGCCGAGATCCGCAAGATCCGCCGGCAGATTGGCATGGTGTTCCAGCAATTCAACCTGGTTAAGCGCTCGTCCGTGTTCACCAACGTGATGAGCGGGCGACTGGGCTACCTTGACACGATCCCCAGTTTGTTGCACATTTTCTCCGCCCAGGATCGCGCCCGAGCGCTGGCCAACCTCGAGCAGGTCGGCTTATCGGACAAAATTCACGTGCGGGTCGATTCCCTTTCTGGCGGACAGCAGCAGCGCGTTGGCATCGCCCGCGCCTTGATGCAAGAGCCCAGGCTCATGCTCGCCGATGAGCCAGTGGCGTCGTTGGATCCAGTGCTGGCCCATTCGATCTTGAAATATTTGGAGCAGCTCAACAAGGAGCGCGGCATCACCGTATTGTGCAGCCTGCACTTTTTGGATCTGGTCCACCGCTACGCCACCCGCGCCATTGCCCTCAAAGACGGAGAAATTGTCTTCAAAGGCTTCCCTCAGGAAATCGACGACCAGCAATTTAAAGCGATCTACGGACAGGAAGCCGAACGCGTTTCTATCATCTGAACTGATTATTCATTTCGACCAGAGACTTTGATTCATGGCCGTTACGCAACAATCCCTCGCCTCACGCCAGAACAGACAATTCTTGTTCACTTTTCTCTCGTTAATCATTCCCGGCTCGAGCCAATTCCTTATGGGCCGGCGTTGGCGTGGGATTTTGCTCTTCTTCTCCATCCCGATCCTGGGATACATCATTTACTGGGCTCAGATATATCAGAAAGTAGGTCTGGTGACCATTGGGGCCAGGACAACAAGCTGGCTCTGGGTTCCATTGGTGCTCTTTTGGATCTGGAACGTTATTGATGCTTATCGCTTGAGCGCCGGGCAGGTGAGCAATACGTTTATCGGTCTGCTCCTGGTGCTGGTCATTCTCTACGTCGTGGCCTGGAAAGTCACCCAAATTAAGCCCGAGCGCCTGGTGACGCGCTTCAACGAGGCCAGATCGGTGGCGACTAAGCTGATCAACCCGGACATGATCACCATCACCGTTAATGGTGAAGATCGCATTTGTTCCTGGCAGTGTATGAGCCAATATATTGGCGACAAACTGGCCGGTCGCCCCACTCAAGGTCCGATCCGGGCCAGCAAGACCTTGCTGGATATCCTCGGGCGGGTCGAAAAGGTCGATGCGCCCAAATGGATGGTCAGGCTCGGTCTGGCTCAAGCCGGCGACCAGGTGAACAGCTTTGTAGCTGGAAGTCTGGTCGAGACGATTGCCATGGGTCTCATGGCCACGATCTTCTCCACGATTCTCGCCATTCCGATCAGCTTCTTTGCAGCCCATAACATCATGTCGCGTGTTCCGGGTGGAAATGTTATCTATTACATATCCCGGACTATTTTGAACATCGTTCGTGCCGTCGATCCGGTGGTTTGGGGCCTGCTGATCATCGTGTGGGTAGGGTTGGGCAGCTTCGCCGGTGTAATCGCGCTCACGATCCACTCCCTGGCTGCCCTGGCGAAACTATATTCCGAGGAGATCGAACACATCGATCCCGGCCCGGTGGAGGCGGTGACCGCTTCCGGAGCCAACTTGATCCAGACCCTGCGCTACGCCGTGGTGCCGCAAATCGTACCGCCTTTCCTGGCCTATACCCTCTTGCGCTGGGACATCAACATGCGCGCGGCCACCGTGGTCGGTTTTGTGGCTGGCGGCGGCATCGGTTTCTTCGTAGTCGAGACCATCCGCATGGGCGGTTATCAGCTTTATGCCGCCGCTTTGTGGACCGTGGCGGTTGTGATCATCCTGGTAGATGCGATCAGCAGCACCTGGCGCGCGCGCATATTGGCTGATCGGCCTGTGGAACCGGAAAAAAAGCGTTCATCTTGGGTCAAATTGCGCACCGCTATCCTGATCCTGTTGGGTGTCCTGGCTTTTATCTATTGCTGGAATATCTCAGAGATCAACATCAAAGACATGCTCGCGCCGGCGCCCACCCTGGGCAGCATCCTGCATGATTTTGTCACCATCGACTTAAGCCCGAATACACTCGCCCAGGTCGTCCAGCAGATGCTGGTCACGGTTTTCCAGGCGATGTTGGCCACTACGTTAGGTGCGATTATCGCTTTGCCGTTCAGTTTCCTTGCCGCCCGCAATTTGACCGGGCGAAGCAGGCTGTCCGTCTGGATATTCTACCTGACGCGCGGAATATTCAACGTCTTGCGCTCCATCGAGGCCCTGCTGTACGCCGCCATCTTCGTATTCTGGGTTGGCATCGGCCCATTCGCCGGCATGATGGCCCTGGCGGTGACCACCTTCGCGCTGATCGGCAAGCTGTTTTCCGAGGCCATCGAAGAGATCGATCCCGGCCCGATCGAAGCGGTCACGGCGACCGGCGCTAATCCGCTGCAGGTGATCAATTACGCCATCCTCCCCCAAATTGTTCCTCCTTTTACTTCCTATTTGATCTACCAGTGGGACATCAACGTACGCATGGCGACCATCATCGGTTTTGCCGGCGGCGGCGGCATTGGACTGATGTTGAATACATTCTTCGGATTGCTCCAATATCACAAAGCTGGTACGGTGGTTGTGTTCATCGTCGCAGTCGTCGCCATGATGGATTTCGCCAGTGCAAAATTGAGGGAGAAGCTGGTCTAATATGCTCAAAAGGTTCATGCTGGCAATCCTGCGGTTGCTGGCGGTACTGCTCATCGCGGCCATCCCCCTGCTCGCGATTTCCCTTCTGATCACGCAACTTTACTCCCGGCCCCGCATCTACCGTGCAGACACCGTCCCGGCAGCGCCGGTGGCGATCGTCTTCGGGGCCGGATTATGGCGGGATGGTACACCCACCCCGGTGCTGCGCGATCGGGTGTCCACCGCAGCGGACTTGTTCTTCGCCGGTAAAGTGCAGAAATTGTTGATGAGCGGGGATAACAGTTACATCTATTATAATGAACCGGGCGCCATGCGCGAATACGCCCTCAGCCTGGGCGTTCCGGAGGATGCCATCGTCCTGGATTACGCTGGTCGCCGCACATATGACACCTGTTATCGGGCTGGTCATATCTTTGGCGTAAGCCAGGCCATCCTGGTCACGCAGAATTTTCACCTGCCGCGCGCCATTTTCACCTGCAATGCATTGGGCATCAGCGCAGTGGGGGTGAGCGCAGACCGGCGCATTTACTCCCGCACACCGTATCTCTTCTGGAATCTACGCGAGTTGCCCGCCTCACTCGTCGCCATCTGGCAAGTTTGGGTCAGCCGCCCTTTACCCATTCTGGGAGAACCCGAACCGATTTTCCCGCAAATGTCAGGATAATCATAGGATTGCGGCTATCGAATAGGCCGTGTGATCTCTCCGCCGAAAGATGACAGATCGGCTGCGTGGTCAACGGCAATGTGTTCCAGGGAAGTCAACCACAGGTACCAGCCGCAGGGCAGGCTGATTTCCTCGCCGGCAGAAGTTTTCCATATTGTCTCGCGACTCCCCTGCAGGATGGCGGCCGAAAGCAGGCGCGGCTGGCTCATCAGCGTGTAGAAACACGTGGCGCTGTCCTCGGCTAAACGCTGGATTTCCTTCCAGGGTATATCCGCCTGCCGAGCGCGTACGAAAGCGTTGAAGTCGTCCACCCCAGCAAAGCTGTGCTCCTCCCCATTCGTGTCTACGTAGCCGGTCATGCTCATGATGCGCGGCCATACGACGCCGGACAACAGCTCGCCTGCGGCGAGCAGGGTATAGCGATCCCATTCGGCAATGTGGCCAACCACTTCAGCGACTGTGCGGCCATCACGCACCCTGCGCGCCGCCTGTCCGGGGGTGATCGCACGGACCGCATCCAGATATTCGTTTACCAGTTCAGCGTGGAGACTAACCAACACCGCACGCCGATCCTCCGGCGAAGCGGCCAGTGCAGTATTCACGCGATCGTAAAAGACCTGTGGCTTCATTGCGGCTGCTCCTGTTTCTTCGATTACAAAAAACTCGGCTGTTTCTGCGGAGAAACCGTCCCTCTTCCCCAACACAATTATTATAACGATTTGTGTCTGATTTTATTACGCCGTGAGCTCTGTCATCCTGTAATGCCGGTTTTTATTGTGAACCGCCGATCCAATGCATCTTCGCCTTGTTGGTTCGGTTCGCGATCAGGGATTTAGGCTGATCGGCTGGCCTGAGCCAAGACGGTATAATTATTGCACTTTATCAAAAACCAACGCAACAGGAGAAGAGATGGACCGCACCGATGCCTTGGCGATCGTCAATGAATATGTGAAGAATCAAAACCTGATCAAGCACATGCTGTCCGTAGAGGCCGCCATGCGCTTTTACGCCGAGAAGTTCGGCGAGGACGAGGATATGTGGGGGTTGACCGGGCTGCTGCACGATTTCGATTGGGAAATTCACCCCACGCTTGATCTCCATCCATCCGCAGGCGCCCCCCTTCTGCGCCAGCGCGGAGTTCCCGAAGAAATCGTATTGGCCATTTTGAGCCATGGGATCAACACCGGTGTCCCACGCGATTCCCGTATGCGCAAAGCGCTCTCCGCCTGCGACGAGATCACCGGGTTGATCACCGCTGTCGCCCTGGTGCGCCCCTCGCGCTCCCTGTACGACCTGACTTCTGCTTCGGTCAAAAAGAAGTGGAAAGACCGTGCCTTCGCGGCTGGCGCCAACCGCGAGGAGATCGAAGCCTCTGCGCGCGATTTCGGCATCGACTTATGGGAACACACTGACAATGTCATCCTGGCCATGCGCCGCATTGCGCCTGAGCTTGGCCTGGCCGGCGAGGCTAAAGCCTGACCATACATTTCAGCCTTTGGAGATTTGGGAATTCATTGCATGGCGATTCAAGGTAAGGGCTTCTTCATCTGGCGAATACCCAACTGCGAGAAGGGTTCGGCAGAGGACATTGCCAAAGCCTCCCAGGCCGCCGGTTTGACCCACGTGGCGATCAAGATTGGGGATGGAATCACCTATACCAATTTCGACAGAGAAAAAGGCCAGGACCTGATCCCTCCGGTGGCTCAAGCGCTGCGCAACTTGGGCATCCAGGTGTGGGGCTGGCATTACGTTTACGGCAGCGATCCGCTCGGTGAGGCGCGCAAGGCGATCCAGCGCATCAGCACCCTGAACCTGGACGGCTATGTGATCGACGCCGAGCTGGAATACGAAGAACCCGGCCGTGAAGCCGCTGCGAAGAAATTCACCCATGAGCTGCGCAAGAACCTGCCTGATTTGCCAATGGCCCTCAGCTCATACCGCTATCCGAGCTATCACCGCACCTTTCCCTGGCGCGTTTTTCTGGAAGCCGTAGATTACAACATGCCCCAAGTCTATTGGGAACAGGCTCACAACCCCGCTTCCCAGCTTGACCGTGTAATCAAGGAATATCAGAAGCTGGCTCCATTTCGGCCCATCATTCCGACCGGCCCAACCTACAAGGTTAACGGCTGGCGGCCTACACCCGAAGATACGCAGACATATCTGGAAACCGCTGCCGGCCTGCATCTGGATGGGGTGAATTTTTTCAGTTGGGATGAATGCAAACGCGACCTTCCCGCTCTTTGGGATGTGATAGCCGCCTATCAATGGCCGGGAGCGACGCCGCAAAAAGACCTGCCAGAACAGTTCATCGACCTGCTCAACGCCGGAGATGTCGCCGGCCTGGCAGGCCTGTACGACCCCGGCGGCGTACACATCACCGCCGATGAAACCCTTCTGGGACCGGATGCCATCCGCTCCTGGTACGAAACCTTTTTAGGCAAGCTTCTACCCAAAGGCCGTTTCATCCTCACCGGTAAAAATGGATCGGCGAACACCCTTGTGCTCACCTGGCAGGCAGTCTCATCCAAAGGGGTGGTGAAAAACGGCAGCGACACGATCGGACTGCTCAAGGGCAAGATCGGCTACCATTACACCTATTTCACTATTTCGACTGCCTGATTAATCCCCCACTACGTTCCCTCCGTTTTCCCCGCACCCTTCGCCCTCGGCTTTGCGGGTGGTTTCGCCTTCGACCCCGATTTCCCGCCTGTCCGCTCCTCTTCCGCCGGTGGGCCAGCCGGGCTTGAGGTTTCATCTTTTGCCAATGTTTTTGTCGACTTTTTTGCCGCGACGGCCGGACCTTGTCGTTTCTTCGGTTTTTGCACCGCGGTCGCGGCCGGTTTCACCTCAGGGGGTTTCCTGGCAGTAATCGCAGCTGAACTCTCCTCACCACGCCCCTCCCCTGACGCCGTTTGCCCTCCGGCACCTGAGGCAACAGCCTTCTTCCTTCCGTTTCCCGCCCGCCTGGACTGGTCAGAAGATGTGGATTTGCTGCGTCGTTGGGCCGCCGGTTTCGCCGCTTTCCCCTGACCAGCCGCGTTTGCATTTTGTGTCGGTCTTCGCGCCTTTTTGCCATCCTCAGGGATCACTGCACTGAAGGACCCCGGCTGGCCATGCTCTGCAGTAGTATCTTCGGACTTTGGCGTTAATTTTGCCTGGCCTGACTTACCCGCCCTGATTCTCGCGCCGTCCGCTTTCGTCCTGGACCGGCCCGTCCCCCCCGCCTTGCGGGCCGATGCCTTCACCACCTCGCTGGATGCGCCTCCCCACGGGCCGAGCGCATCCCAGATTGCCACCACCTCGAGCGGCGCATCACCCGGCTTGAGCTCAAGCAAGCGGGCGCCTGCCGCGCTGCGGCTGCGCGGGGCTGCCTCCTCCAGGCGCACCGCCCGCGCCGCCGAACGCACAAAAAGTATCGTCCCTCGGGTGCCTGCCTTGCCTGCCAGAATTCCCGCCAGGCGCACACCGCGGACCAGCTTCCATACGATCACTCCCTGGCCATAGCGCCCTTGCCTGGGGAACTCTTTGATTTCAACCCTCTTGGCCTTGCCGTCGGACGCCAGGAAAAAGACCTGCCCGGCGTGAGAGAGCGTAGCAGCCCCGATCACCTCATCCCCTACTCCCAGCTTGATCCCTCCGACGCCGGCTGCGACCAGCCCCATGGGGCGCACATCCTCCTCAGAGAAGCGGATCGCCATGCCCTGCGCCGTCGCCAGGAGGATGTCGGTCTTACCGTCTGTCAGCAGCACCCAGCCTAAGGTGTCTCCCTCGTTCACTTTCGCCAGCCAAAAACTCTGTGCAGATGGTCCTGGCAATTCACCGACCGCGGTCTTCTTAACCATACCGCCCCGCGTGACGGTCATCACAAAGCGTCCTTCGCTCTCTTTCGTATGCGCGGCTGGCAACGCAAATATGGCCGCCAGCGGCTCGCTCCCGTCCAGCGGGGAGATGCTGGCAAAAGCGGCCCCCTGCGTGAAATCTTCCGCCTCCGGGACGGCGTGAACCGGGATGGCCGCCGCCCGCCCCCGATCGCTGACCAGATAGAGCACCTGATGGGTGGTGGTGCGCACCAGCCAGCTCGGTGCATCGCGACCGCTCATTTTTGGCATATCCTCGCCAGCAGTACGGGCTATATGCCCATCCTCGGTCGCCCCCACCCATACGATCTTCTCGGGAGTCAAATCGGTCGTGGTCAGCAAAGCCGTCGCCGAAACGCCCTCTTTCAGCCGCACAATCTGAGTGCGCCGCCGGTCGCCGTACGCCTGCTTGACTGCCAGCAACTCGTCGATGGCGACCTGGCGCATCTTCCTGGGTGAGCGCAGCAGCCCTTCCAGTTCTTTTATCAGCGCAATGGTCTCCTTGTATTCGAGCTCGATCTTCTTTCGCTCCAGCGCGGCCAGGCGGCGCAATTGCATCTCAAGGATGGCATTGGCCTGTACTTCACTCAGCCGGAAGCGCTTGGTCAGCCGCTGGCGGGCTGCATCCACATCCGGCGCAGTGCGAATCAGGCTAATGACCTCATCCAGGTGCTGCAGCGCCACCCGCAGGCCTTCCAGGATATGGGCTCGCTGTCGGGCGCGTTCCAGATCGTACTCGCTACGTCGGCGGATGACCATGAGACGGTGCTCGACATACACCCGCAGGGCCTGCTTGAGCGAAAGTAATCTTGGCTCGCCGTCTACCAGAGCTAACAGATTAATGCTGAAGGTATTTTGCATCGGCGTGCGCCGGTACAGCTCGCGCAGCACGCTATCGGCCTCAGCCGCCTTGCTCAATTCAATGACTATGCGCATACCCTGCCGATCCGATTCATCGCGCAGGTCAGCCACCCCTTCCAACTCCCCTTCCCGCACCAGCTCTGCGATCCGCTCGATCAACCCGGCCTTGTTGGTCAGGTAGGGCAGCTCGGTAACGATGATGCGGTTCTTGCCCCTGCCCATTTCTTCCAGATGCGCGCGCGCCTGCACGATCACCCGCCCGCGTCCCGAGCCATAGGCCGAGGTCAGCGCATCCCCCTGCGGATCCTGGATGATCACACCACCGGTGGGGAAATCCGGCCCTTGGATGAAGCCCATCAGCCGGTCCACGGCGATGTCATCCAGATGCTCCCATTCCTGCAGCATGAAAACCAGCGCATCCACCACTTCCCCCAGGTTGTGCGGTGGAATATTGGTCGCCATGCCCACCGCAATGCCAGTCGCGCCGTTCACCAGAAGGTTGGGGATGGCTGCCGGCAAAACCAGCGGTTCTTTGAGGGTATCGTCGAAATTCGCGACGAAGTCCACCGTATTCTTGTCGATCTGGTTAAGCATGTCCATGGCAACGGGCGTCAGACGGGCCTCGGTATAACGCATGGCTGCCGGCGGATCGCCATCCACGCTGCCGAAATTGCCCTGCCCGTCCACCAGGACGTAGCGCATGGAAAAATCTTGCGCCATGCGCGCCATCGCCTCATAAACGGCCATGTCGCCGTGTGGATGGTATTTGCCCAGCACCTCGCCCACGATGCGCGCCGACTTCTTGTAGGCCGAGTCCGGGCGCAAGCCCATGTCGTACATGGCGTAGAGGATGCGCCGCTGCACCGGTTTCAATCCGTCCCGGGCGTCAGGCAACGCACGCGCGACGATCACGCTCATGGCGTAATCCAGATACGACTGCTGCATCTCGTGGTCGATGTCGATCTTGCGAATCAAGCCAAGTTCCATTTCGGAGACTCCGTCAAACAAGGCAAAACGAATCGAACACCCTTAATTGCCTCACCCACTGGGCTTATCTTAAGGGTTTTCCAGCCATCCGTCAAGCAAGGCGGATCGAGACATAAAAATAAAAAAACCGAGGGCTAAGAAAGCCCTCGGTTTGATTGTTTTCCCTGCAGTCTCAATCTGCAGACGGCAAGTTGGATACTGACACGCGGCGTTCTACCAGCGGTTCCCTCTTGAACCGTCCGGGGACGAAACCGGTGCCGGCCGGGATCAGCTTGCCGATGATGACGTTCTCCTTCAGGCCGTACAGCGGATCCTCAGAAGCAGCGATTGCAGCTCCTGCCAGCACCTTGATGGTGTGCTGGAACGAGGAAGCGGAAAGGAACGAATCGGTGCTCAGTGAAGCTTTGGTTACACCCAGCAGCACTTCGACGAAGCGTGCGGGCTGCTTTCCCTGGGCGATCAGCTCTTCGTTCACCCGTTTGATTTCCAGGCGATCCACCAGATCCATAGGCAGGTAGGGCGTGTCGCCTGGACGGACGACCTGCACTTTGCCAAGCATCTTGCGCACAATCACTTCAAAGTGCTTATCGTTGATATTCTGACCTTGAGAGCGGTAAACCTTTTGTATCTCGCTCAGCAGGTACATCTGGCAGGCTTCGCGCCCATTAATGCGCAGGATCAGGTGCGGGTTGAGCGAACCTTCGGTGAGCGGCTCCCCGGCTTCAACTTTCTCGCCATCTTTCACAACCAGCCGGGCTGTGCTGGGGATCTCGTATTCCTCTTCCTCACGCTGCTCGTACGAGACGATGACCTTGCTCCCTTCTATCCGCACCCGGCCTGAGTGTTGCGCAATGATCTGAGCATCGCCCAGGCTGGCGATCACTTCACCCTGTTCGACAGCACCCGCATCCTCGACCTGGAGCTCCCATTCCTCGGGCACTTCGTACTCATCGCTCACCATTTCGCTGTGCTCGACGCGCACCAGCCGTAGATCGCTGTAGCGGTCGGATTGCATCACCCGCACGGTGCCAGCGATGCGGGAGACGATCGCCTCGCCCTTGGGCTGACGACGCGCCTCGAACAACTCTTCCACACGGGGGAGACCAGTGGTGATGTCTCCTCCAGCCGCCACACCGCCGGTGTGGAAGGTGCGCAAGGTCAGTTGCGTTCCAGGCTCGCCAATGGATTGGGCCGCGACAATGCCTACCGCCGCGCCCAGCTCGACTCGCGTACCGCGGCCAAGGTCCATACCATAACATTCAGCGCACACCCCGTGCAACAGCTCGCAGGTCAGCGGTGAGCGCACCCGCACCGCCTCAATGCCGGCGTTGATGATCTGACGCACCTGATTATGGCCGAGCATCGTGTTGCGCTCCAACAGGACCTCGCCCGTTCTTGGATCGATCACACGATCGGCTGTTACTCTCCCGTACAGGCGTGTGGCCAGGGTTTGACCAGCTACATCATCCGACTTGCGGATCCAGATGCCATCATGGGTGCCGCAGTCCTCCTCGTTGATGATCACGTCCTGAGCTACGTCTACAAGACGGCGGGTCAAATAACCGGCATCCGCCGTACGCAACGCGGTATCTGCAAGGCCCTTGCGTGCGCCGTGGGTTGAGATGAAGTACTCCAGAGCGGTCAGGCCCTCGCGGAAGTTAGAGCGGATAGGCAGCGGAATGATGCGGCCAGCTGGATCAGCCATCAGGCCGCGCATGCCGGCTAGCTGTGAGATCGGTCCGAAGCCGCCCTTCGTGGCACCGGAGTTGGCCATGGTGGCCAGGTTGCCGTTCGGATCCATGTATTGCTTGACCGCCTCGGCCACGTCCTTGGTGGTCTGCTGCCAGATCTCGATCACGCGCTCATTCTGCTCCTGCTCGGTGAGCAGGCCGCGGCGATAGTCGCGCTGCACGGCCTCCACCTCCTGGAGCGCCTGGTTAATGATCTGCTCTTTCTCCGGCGGCACGGTGATATCAGCCACCGCCAGAGTGGCTCCGGATCGCATGGCGTATTCGAAGCCGATATCCTTGATGCGGTCAGCCACCTCTGTGGTGACTTCCTGGCCGCAGATCTCGTAAACGACCGCGATTAAATCTTTAATGCCGCCTTTATCGAGCACGTCGTTGACGAACTGCACGTCCTCCGGAAGGATACGGTTGAAGATCACCCGCCCAACCGTTGTTTCCACCAAACGAGTCTCTGGCTCGGCAAGGCGGTCGCCATTCTCGGCGTACCACGTTTTCACCCGCACCTTGATCCTCGAGTGGACTTCCACGTGACCCAGGCTGTAGGCCAGCTCGACCTCGTCCATGTCACTGAAGGCACTGCCGTCACCCTTATGCTCCAGGTCATCTGCCGCCGTGAGATAATAGACGCCCAGGACCATGTCCTTGGAAGGGCTGATGATCGGCTCGCCATCGGCTGGCTTGAGAAGGTTCTTTGAAGCCAGCATGAGCTGGCGCGCTTCCCATACTGCCTTGTCGGATAGAGGGACGTGCACGGCCATCTGGTCGCCGTCGAAGTCGGCATTGAATGCCGTGGTAACCAATGGGTGAAGCTGAATAGCGCTACCTTCGATCAGAATCGGTTCGAAGGCTTGGATGCCGAGCCGGTGCAGGGTCGGCGCACGGTTAAGCAGCACTGGCCGCTCTTTGATGACCTCTTCCAGCACCTCCCACACCTCAGGCCGGTTGCGCTCGATGAATCGGCGCGCGCCCTTGACGTTGGCTGCGTAGTTATGCTGCACCAGACGGGCAATTACGAAAGGCCGATACAGCTCCAGCGCCATGGTCTTGGGCAGCCCGCATTGATACAATTTAAGGCTGGGACCGACCACGATCACCGAGCGGCCGGAGTAGTCGACGCGCTTACCCAGCAAATTGCGGCGGAAACGACCTTTTTTGCCTTTCAGCATATCGCTGAGCGATTTGAGCTCCCGTCGACCGCGCCGCGACAGGGCTTTGCCGCGCTGCGAGTTGTCGATGAGCGAATCCACGGCTTCCTGTAGCATGCGCTTCTCATTACGCACGATCACATCCGGGGCGCCAAGCTCCAGCAACCTCTTCAGACGGTTGTTGCGGTTGATTACCCGACGGTACAGGTCATTGAGATCTGAAGTGGCGAAGCGGCCGCCGTCAAGCTGCACCATGGGGCGCAGATCCGGTGGAATCACCGGCAGGACAGTCAGGATCATCCACTCCGGTCGATTGCCCGAGCGCACGAACGCCTCGACGACCTTGAGCCGGGTGGTGGCCTTCTTGCGCTTCTGCTTGCTCTTGGAGGTACGCACTTCGCGCCACAGCTCTTCAGACAGCTTTTCCAGATCGAGCCGGCGCAAAATATCATAGAAAGCTTCTGCGCCCATATCCGCGCGGAAGACCTGTCCCCAGCGCTGCTTAAGCTCGCGGTAGCGGCTTTCACTCAGGAATGTGAACGGCCGTAGTTCCTGGAGCTCATCGCGCATGCGGGCGTTCTGGTTCTGCGATTCGGAGGATTGATCCTCGAGCTGGTTGCGCAATTGGTTCATGGCCTCTTCGGCCTCGGCGCGCACCGTAGCTTCGCTCAACTTGATCTGTTCGATCTCGCGCTGTTTCTGGTCTTTGAGCTCGTTCTCCAGCTCTTCGAGCCGTTGCTTGACCACTTGCTGGATGCGCGCCAGGTGTTGCGCGGTGATGGTCTCTCCGGCTTCGGCGATCACCACACGATCCCCATCGGCCGAGAAGGACACCGCCGTGCGTGAGGCTGTCCCTACCTTTTCCTGGAGATTCTGTTCCAGCCGCTGGCCTTCCTGGATAACCGGCTCAAGTTTGGTAGCGATCTCTTCGTCGTAGCGCGCCTCCAGCTCGGCGCGTTGTTGAGCCAGTTCCTTGAGCTTGCGGTCGCGATTCTGCTTGACTTCGACGATCTGCGCGTTGATTTGTGCAGCGATCTCACGCTCAGAGACGCTGATGTCGTCCTCAAGGCGCTTGAGCGCCTTCTGTCGTGCATCCTCGTCCACATATGTGACGATGTACTGGGCGAAATACAGCACCCGGTCGAGGTTCCGGCGTGAGATGTCGAGCAGCAGCCCCAGGTAGGAAGGGATGCGCCGCGTGTACCAGATGTGCGCAATCGGCGTAGCCAGCTCGATGTGTCCCATCCGTTCACGCCGCACAGATGAACGGGTGACTTCTACGCCGCACTTATCACAGATAATACCCTTATAGCGCGGGTTCTTATATTTCCCGCAATAACATTGCCAATCACGGGTTGGGCCAAAAATGGCCTCGTCGAACAACCCATCTTTTTCAGGGCGGAGACGGCGATAATTGATCGTCTCGGGTTTCAACACCTCCCCATATGACCAGCTACGGATCGTTTCTGGCGATGCCAGACTGATGCGGAGAGCAGTCAAGCCTTTGGTTTCCACTAATCTTCCTCCTGGGCAAAATTACGCGGAAGAATTAATTAAATAAACAAAACACAAGCGCATGAGAATCCATTACCCAGGCGCTCGTTCTTCAGATAAACCATGCCTATAGTGCATGACAAATTATTATACCAATCGGTAATTACTTTGTCAATAGCACTTTTGAATTTGCTCTTATCTAAACCATCTTTTCTATTTCGGCACATATTATATCACGATATCTCGAATTGACAATGTCACCGCTTATTTTTTCCCCAGTTCCACCATTTCTGCTTGATTCTATTTCAAAAAGTGCTACAATAAATTTGTATTGACGTCTATATCTCTATATCTCTGATGGAAATCGATAAAACCCGCCTCAAAATCGACCATTCCAGTAAATTGCCGCTCTATGATCAAATTGAACGCAATTTGAAGGATCTGATCTTGCGCGGCGATCTGGAATCCGGCCAGATGATTCCCCCAGAATCGGAGCTGGCCACGCTATATGGCGTCAGCCGTCTTACTGTGCGCCGAGCTTTAGAAGAGCTGGTCCGCCAAAACTGGCTTAGCCGGCGTCAGGGGGTGGGTACCTTCGTTCAACAACCCTTCCGGGCCACCATCACGGCCAGCAAGTTGAGCTTTACCGAGCAAATGAGAGCCATCGGACGCCAGCCTAGCAGCCGCCTGCTGGACAAACGATTGACCCCGGCGCCCCCTCAAATTGCCCACAAACTGAAAGTCGCACCTGGCGAGGCTTTGATCGAGTTGAGCCGCTTGCGGCTGGCGGATGAGATACCCATTCTGTATGAAGTCGCTTATCTTCCTCACCAGCGCTTTCCCGGCCTCGAGGAACTAGAGTGGGGCCCTTACGATTCCCTGTATCGAATCTTGCATCAACGTTTCGGAGTGACCATCACCGTATTGGAGCATACCATCAAGCCTGCCCTGCTCACCTCGAGGGAGGCCGCCTATTTCAGTACGGAGGCTGGCCTGCCAGCGCTGATCAGCGAAATCGTCGCCTTCATGGACAATGGTGTAGCCGTCGAGTACTCCTGGTCCATATCCAATGGCGATAAGGGAGAGTTTTACTTCCAATTCCGGCAGTTGGAAACCGGAATTTAAAGCTGGAAAGGAGGTCGATGAAGTCCATAGGGATTGTTTGTGGAGCATCCGTTCTCGATCGACCAGGTTTATTTCCAAAAGTGAGGAGAAAAAAATGAGAACTACGGCGAAGATCTTAACCCTGGCATTTGTGCTGGTGCTGCTGATCAGCGCTATGGGCTGCCAACCCAGCCAGGCCGGTCCGGTGACGATTCACGTCCTGACTATGGAACAGGCCGGTCCAACCGTTGATGAAATGAACGCCATCGTAGACGAATTCAATAAGGCCAATCCCACCATTAAAGTGGAAATCGAGTACGTATCCTACGATGCCTTGCACGACAAGATCACTACTGCCATGGCCGCCAAGCCGCCTGCCTACGATGTTTTCCTTGTGGATGATATCTGGTATGCGGAATTCGCCAAGGCTGGTTACATCCTGGATGTCACCGACCGAATAACCAAGGATATGCGCGACAAAATCTTCCCGGCCTCTTGGGATATCACCACGGTTGGCGGCAAGGTATTTGGCATGCCCTGGCTGTTGGACGAAAAATATTTCTACTACAATGAGAAACTCCTCAACGATGCCGGTTTCACCGCTCCACCCAAGACGTGGGATGAGATGGTCGATCAGGCCAAAGTGATCAAACAAAAAGGCATCGTGGAATATCCCGTGGTCTGGTCGTGGGGGCAGTATGAGGCTGCCATCTGCGATTGGGTAACTCTCCTGTACGGCAATGGGGGGCGTCTTGTGGATGACGCGGGCAAACCGGTCTTTAATGACGCCACCGGCGTGAAGACCTTGAACTGGATGATCCAGACCATAAAAGATGGCATCACCAATCCGGCTTCGGTCTCCTACGTCGAGGAAGATGTCCGCAACGTATTCTCCCAGGGCAAAGCAGTTTTTGCGACAAACTGGGTGTACATGTACGACTTGGCCAACTTCAACAAAGAGCAGTCTCAGGTGACCGGCCAGGTCAAGATGGCGCTGATGCCCGCATTCGCTGGCTCAGGGGTACAGAGCGCCACTATCAATGGCTCGATGGGCTTCTCGGTTGCGGCGACTTCGCCCAACAAGGATGCGGCCTGGAAATACATCGAATTTCTCACCTCGGAAGACGTTCAGAACCGCTACTCCGCCCATCTCCTGCCCATCTGGCAAACCTCATTCCAGGGGGCCAATCTGGAAAAGCTCAAGGGCTACACCCCCGCCAATGCAACCACAGTGCCGATGTTCAGCGAACAATTCCCCTTCGCGCATGTTCGGCCAAAAGTCGCTTATTATCTTGAGGCATCAAAAGCCCTGCAGTTGGCCTTGCAGGAAGCTTTGACGGGGAAGAAATCCGCCCAACAGGCCCTCGACGAGGCAGCTGCCAAGTGGGTCGAGCTCGCCAAATAACGCCAAACCTTTAGAGAGGATGGGGGTTGCTCCCCCATCCTCTTTACCGCTGACGCCATGCGCCGCAAATTAACCCTCACTCAACAAGATGCTCTGATCGGCTTCTTGCTGATCCTTCCCAGCCTGATCATCATTGTGGGAATTTCGCTGCAGCCGATCATCTCCACCGTTTATCTCAGCCTGTTCGAATTGAGCCGCGGCGTCACTTCGGAGCAGACCTTTGTCGGGCTGGGTAATTACGCCGCCCTGCTCACCGATCCGGTTTTTTGGGTCACCATCAGCCGCACGTTATATTTCACCATCGTTTCGGTCGGCCTGGAGCTGCTCCTGGGATTGGCGATTGCCCAGCTCATCCACACCCACCCACCGGGGTGGCAGTTTTTACGCACCAGTTTGATCATACCCTGGGCGGTGCCCACGATTGTCAACGGCACGATGTGGCGTTGGATCTATAACGCCGATTACGGCGCGCTCAACGGCCTCCTGCTGCAGCTCGGTTTAATCGACAAATACATCCCCTGGCTCACCCAGCCGAATACGGCCATGAACCTGGTCATTTTGGCCGACATCTGGCACAGCGTGCCCTTCATTGCCCTGATCCTTCAGGCGGCGCTGGCCACATTGCCCACGGATCTGGATGAAGCCGCTTCAGTGGATGGCGCCAATGCTCTTCAGCGCTTTGTGTTCATTCGCCTGCCTTTGCTGCGTCCGGCTATTCTCGTTGCCCTGGTGATCCGCACAGTCGAAGCCTTCCGCGTGTTTGATATTATCTACGTCATCACAAACGGTGGGCCGGCCTTCGGAACCGTTACGATCTCTTTCCTGACTTATCTGGAATCATTCAGTTTTGGTCATGTAGGACGCGGCTCTGCCCTGGCATTCCTGATCTCGATCTTTACCCTGATCATGGCATTTATCTACATCCGCATTTTGTACCGCCCGGTGGAAAGATGAAACCAAAAATTCTGCGCAAGTTGCTCCTCGGGTTGCTTGTGGTGCCGGTGTTGTTGTTCGTCTATTTACCCGTGGCCTGGCTGGTGATCTCGAGCATATCCACGCGGGCCGAGCTGCTCTCGGTGCCCATCCATTGGATCCCGCACCAGCCCACTTTGCAGAACTACATGAATATCTTCTTCCCGGCCCAAGGCACCTCCGAGGTAGCCAGAACTTTCCGCATCACCTTGTGGAATTCACTTCTTGTCGCCTCTTCAGTCACCGCGATTACGCTGGTTTTTGGTTCATTGGCATCTTACGCTTTGATCCGCCTGCGGATGCCCTTTCGTCAACCTATCCTGCTCGGCATTTTGGGCACTCGCATGATCCCGGAAATTTCACTGGTTATTCCGCTCTATCTTTTCGCCTCACGGTATCGGCTGCTCAATACGCCGGGCATCCTGATCATCACCTATCTCAGCTTCGCCCTGCCGTTTGCCATCTGGCTGATGGCCGCCTTCTTCGATACCATACCCATAGAACTCGAGGACGCCGCCCGCATCGATGGCTGTGACCGTCTCGAGACACTCTTTCGCATCATCATGCCCATCTCCACGCCGGGTCTCATCTCGACCGGCCTGTTCGTTTTTCTAACCGCCTGGGATGAATTCTTCTTTGCGCTCATCTTTACCAGCACCGTTGCGGCTAAGACTGTGCCGGTGGCAATTGCTGAGTTTACGGGGCGCTACGTTGTGGACGTCGGCAGCATGATGACCGGCGGCGTGCTGGCGGCCATTCCTCCGGTCATCCTCTCGCTCATTTTCCAGCGCTACATCGTCAGTGGTCTGACAGCCGGAGCCGTTAAGGGATGAAAGACGAAATCGCGATCGGTATTGACCTGGGGGGCATGTCTGTTCGCGTTGGGGCCATCGACCAGCAAGGGACATTGCTCGCCGTGCATGATGCTTTGATTGAAGCCGCGCGGGGACCTGAAGCCGGCTTGGCGCGCATCAGCGCCTTAATTGAGCAGGTCCTGACGGAGACAGACGCCCGCCCTCTGGTTGGAATTGGCATCGGTTCAACCGGACCGGTTGACCCGGTGCTGGGGGTCATCAACAATCCCTATACTCTGCCCGGTTGGAAAGAAGTGCCCATCACCCGCTGGCTGAGGAAGTATTATGATGTTCCGATCACGCTTGAAAACGACGCGGATGCGGCCGCGCTGGGCGAGTATTGGCGCGGGGCAGGGCAGTCAGTCCGCCGGTTGTATGCGATCACCGTGGGCACCGGCATCGGCGTATCCTTGATCCTGGATGGGCACATCTATCGCGGTCTGAATAATGCGCATCCCGATGGCGGCCACATGATCGTAGATCCTTCTGGACCGCCTTGTTACTGCGGCGCTCACGGTTGTTGGGAAAGCCTGTGTTCCGGACCCGCCATAGCACGCCGGGCTCGCGAAGCTGATCTCTCCTCTTCAATGATCTTGGAGATGGCTGGCGGCAATATTGACAAAATCGACGCCCGTCTGGTCGCTGAAGCGGCCCGCGCCGGCGACCGCCTGGCATGCTCGATCATGGAAAAGGTGGCGGATTATTTCGCCATCGGCGTCGTCAACGTGATCACCTGCTTTGTACCCGACATGATCGTGCTTGGTGGTGGTGTCATGAAAAGCTCCGACCTTTTCCTGCCCCGCCTGCAAACAGCCATCGCCGACCATTCCGTGATGGTGCCTGCCACAAGTGTGAAGATCGAGCTGGCACGATTAGGAAACCACGCCGGTATTTACGGCGCTGCATATTCAATCTGGTCACAACGTGAGGAATAATGAATCTCGAAGAAAATACTTACCTGCAAGACATTTTGAAGCAGCCTCAAGCTTTGCAAGCCGCTTTGAGTCATTTTGACCCGCATCCATTGAGATCCCTTGTCAAGGGACTCCAAGATGGCAGCATCGACCGTATTGTATTGACCGGAATGGGCGCATCCCTCTATGCGGCTTACCCTGTCTGGCTGCAGTTAGTGAAAGCCGGTCTGCCTGCATATTGGTTGGATACAGCCGAGCTCGTTCATTTTGCTCGCGCGCTGATCACCAGAAAGACCCTGGTTTGGATCTTTTCTCAATCAGGGCGCAGCGCTGAGGTTGTCATTTTGCTTGAGCAGCTTAAAGATATCCAGGCATTTCTGCTGGCGACCGTCAACGATTTGAGCAGCCCACTGGCAGTCAGCGCGGGTGAGTGCACCCTGCCAATCTGGGCAGCCGATGAGCGCACGGTTTCGACATATTCCTACCTGAACACCCTGGCGGTCGCGCAATTGGCCGCGCTGGCGCTGGTTGGGGAAGATGTGCAGGCAGGATGGGACAATCTGAGTGCAACCGCTAATGCCATCGCCGTCTATCTTGACGATTGGAGAGCCCAACTGCAACATTTACGGGATCGCGTTCTTCTTACCCGGCGCATGGTCCTGCTCGGGCGCGGCCCTTCCCTGGCGTCTGTTTACACGGGCATGCTCATTCTCAATGAAGCTTCCAAGGTTGGCGCTTTCGGCCTGGAAGCCGGCCAATTCCGCCATGGTCCAATCGAGCTGGCCGGACCAGAACTGACTGCGCTGTTATTTGCCGGGCCGGCCGAAACCAGGGAACTGATGCTGCGCCTTCACGATGAGCTGTTACGCCAGGATGCCCATTCGCTATGGGTGGCCCCGTCCGGCGCGGATCAGCCAGGGCCTCAAGTTCTAATGCCCTCGGCACAAGGAATAGGCTTGCCGCTGGCCGAAATCATACCCATTCAGTTGCTCACCGTCCACCTGGCATTGGAAAACGGCGTCGTGCCGGGCAAGTTTTTACATATGGGAAAAGTGGTCTTACATGAGTAGGATAGACCATTGATAACATTATCTCAGTACATGGCTTACCCTCGGAGTTTGATCCGAGGGTGAGTCTTTTAACCCCCTTAGCTATGGAAAACGATCGCTCTGTCCCCTCCGCCGATTAACGTGAAGCCTGGTTGTATGGAATTTCCAGATAAAAAGTGCTGCCTTTGCCGAGCTGGCTCTCTAGCCAAACCCGCCCACCATGGCGGTCTGCGACGGATTTAACAATGGCCAATCCCAGGCCACTGCCCCTCTGTTGCTGCGCCTCTCGCGAGCCTCCCCGATAAAATTTTTCGAACAAGCGCGGCTGATCCAAAGGTGCGATGCCAATGCCGGTGTCCTGTACTGCGAAGATCACTGCGGATTTACGCGTCTGAACCTTAACCCTCACCTGCCCGCCCACCGGGGTGAATTTAATCGCGTTTTCGATCAGGTTGGTGAGCGCTTGCTCCAGCAGCGCCCGATCGGCCTCGATCACCGGATTTTCGTCTAGAGGAAATTCCTGGTCGAGCTGGATATTGCGTTGGGCTGCCTGGAGTTGAAGCTGGTCCGTCACCCGCTCCACCGCGTCGACCACTGGGATCATTTCCAGCTTTAATTCGACGCCAGCTTCGATGCGCCCCAGATCGAGCAGGTTGTTGACCAGCCTGTTCATCGTCTCCACCCCGCTGATGATCCTGCGCACGTAGGTCTTCTGCTGCTCGTTCAGATCGCCGACCATTTGAAGCAGGGTGGCATAACCGCGCATATTCTTTAAAGGCGAGCGCAGGTCATGGCTGACCGTGGCGACGAAGTCCGACTTCAGCTCGTCGACTTCCTTATAATGGGTGATGTCCCGCAAAATGCACACGCGGCCGACAGGCTGCTCCTCCACCATAACCAACGATACGGTGGCGTAGTAGGTGCGCCCGTTGGGGAAGGATATCTCGGTGGCGGAATGTTTCTCCAGGGAATCGTTCATCAGACGAAGCAGCTCGGCATCGCTGATGATCTCGCTGATCGGCTTGCCTCTAACCAGGGAACCGTTCATTCCTGGCAGTTGGGAGGCCGCTGGATTGGAAAGCAGCAAGCGGTTGTTCTGATCTGTCACCAGGATTGCGTCTGGGGTAGAACGAAGCACAGCTTCCAGGCGTTTTCTGCCGATTTCGGCCGAGGTGAACAAGCGGGCATTGGCCGCTGCCAGCGCGGCTTCACCCGCCAGGGTACTCAGAAAACGCATCTCCTCATCGCTGAACCGCCGCGGGTTGTCATAGCCGACCCACAATGCGCCAAATGAACGATTCTCGTGTTTCAACCGGACAGCCATCAAGGCAGCGGGGTGTGGCGCATCAGGCGGTAAGTTCAACCCGCGCCCGCGGGTCAGGTTCCCAAGCACCAGCGGTTCACGCTGGGCCAGCAAGCCGAGGACGCGCTCGTCCATGTCGGCAAATTCATCGGATTTCGGCCCCATTCCAAACCTGGCAGCCTCAACCGATTGATCCTCGGTCTGCGCTTCATCGGTCAGAATTACCCTCACTGCACAGGCCCCGTTAGCCAGCGCAGCTTCAAGGATCGGCTTGACAGAATCCTCCACCTTCAGGCTCGAAGCGACGCCCTGGCTCACCACGAGCAGGCGGTTCAATTCATCCAGCCGGCTTTTCAAGCTGGCGCGCATCTGTTCGAATGCCTGCCGCAGCCGTCCGACTTCATCCGCCCCATGAATGGGCAGCGACCGATCGAGTTGACCCTCAGCAATGTGCCCCGCCTCCGCCGCCAGCGTTTGCAGCGATGCCGTCACGCCGCGCAAACCCAAGCGCAGGTAGACGATGATGAAGACAGCCATCCCAAAGATCAAGATCAAGAGCGGTTCGGCGATGCTGATCCCCATCTGCTGGGCACTTTGCGCTGGTACAGAAAGTAGAATATACCAGCCTTGCCCTTGCGTGGGCTGGGAGAATACCAACTGGCGGGTGCCGTCCAGCCCGGTTGCGTCGAAGAAGGAGGGGCTGTCCGACAGATTGCTGCCAAAGGTAGCCATCATCGGCAGCGCCTGCGAGGTATACAGCACACGACCGCTTCCATCCAGGATGGCTCCCTGGCCGCCGAGCTCGTGAAGATCGTCCATCGACTTGACAATCGGCTGCAAGATCGGGTTCGTTGCCAGGTCGGTACGACCCAGCACGGCGCCAGCAGGGACGTGCCCCTGACCAAACACTGTCGCAATAAACGACACCTGGCCGGCGCTTTCCCCATTCGCTGGCGCCAGGGTGTAATTCTGCACGACGACACCGCGCAGTGCGAGCTGGACACCGTTCTGTTCTTCCGGACTGGGGAACAGACGATTTAATTCTTTTTCAGGATAGCCGGTGACCGGATTCCCATTGGCATCGAAGAAGTAGAGTTGACTGAAATATGGGGTAACCCGCATTAACTCCGCCAATTGGCCGGGCAATAGGTCGGCATCAGGTTTCTGCAAGGCGGCATTACGGCTGATTTGCTGGATCAGGTTCTGTCCGGTCTCCAGAAAGAAAGGCACGCTATCCGCAGCTACTTGAGCCGTGCTCGAAAGCCGATCGCGAATCATGTTGCGGGCAGCGCTGCCGGCGATCTTCCAGTCTGCATAGGCAAGCGTAAACAGCAGCAGCACAATCAGCGGCCCTGTACCGTAGAAGAAACGAACTTGCAGACTTGATTCGATCGGAGAGGGTTCTAGAGGAGTTTTACGGCCCCAATTTTCGGGAAATATAAATGAGACAATTTCGCAGATGACACCTGCAAGGAACAGCTCTCCGCCGGTAGCCAGCATCGCGGTCCAAAAATGAGCCAGGGTAAAATCCAACCTTGCAGCCAACGAGCCTGGCAATGCCAACGTGGTGCTCACCAGATAAACGAAACCATATAACACACCGGTAACAATTGTCGCAACGAAGGGGTGCCGCATCAACTCGTAGATGAGCGTGCGATAACGCTGCCTCACACAGGCAGTGAACACCAGCGCCATCAACCCAGTCGCGAGCGGCGTGTAGAAATTATGCGTGTCTACTGCCGCCAGAACTGCCCCGGAAAAAAGTCCCAGTAATACCGCTGGGATTGATCCCAACAATCCCGCTGCCAGCGTCCATGGCAGGGCGGCAAATATGATGAGCGCCGGACTGCGTGGCTCAACCGGCAGTTCGGGTGGCGGCAGAACATTCCCGAAAGGCAGCCGAAAGATAAAGAAAAGCGAGGCGAGTGGCACAAGCACCGCCAGGGCTGCCAGCATATACCACTTTTGTCGCCCCCAATCCTGACCTTCCTCGCGTGAGGAATAAACCCCCCATGCCAGAACTCCAAACAGCACAATCCAACCCAACCAGCCGGCCAGCGTATTGGGTAAGATTGGCGAGTTATTGGGTCCGCTCAGGAGCGTGAGCTCGAAGGACATGGGGGCGCGAATCTCCTGATTAAATGTCCCACTTACCGTTATTATAGCATTCTAACCGGCTTAGAATACAGTTTTGCTATCCGCAATCAGCTTTCAATTTCCAAACCAGGATATTGCTGCGTTCATCTCCCCACACCCATACACCCCTCGATATTCCCGCGGCAGCAGTCGCGCAACTCGTTCCATGACCAGATCGATCTGCCTCTGGCGGGCCTCTCTCGGAATCGCGATTCCGTCGGCGCCTGGCAGGCTAAACGGTTCGCCAATGATCAGCTCAAGCAAAGGACGCTCTCCTCGCGCCGCCCGCAGGAAGAAGTCATCCGTAGTACCAATCACTCCTACCGGCAGGATGGGCACGCCGGTCTTCTCCAACAGGTACACTGCGCCAGCTTTTGCGCGCCGCATTCCTGGACTGTGCGAGCGGCCACCCTCTGGTGAAACCATCAGGGGGTAGCCAGATCTCAGCGCCAAAATCATCTGCTGCATTGCCCCACGGTCTACTTCGCCCCGCCGGATCGGGATGCCGCCGTACAACCGCACCAGCACCGATTGGCCTGGTCGGTCCCAGATTTCAACTGCGCCCAGCACTTCCGGCATGGTCGGCCAGAAAGCCAGGATGAAGGGCGGATCGAATATCGATACGTGATTGAAGACCAGCAGATAAGCCCCTTTAGCCGGTACATGCTCCAGACCGCTGACGCGCACGCGCGCGATCAATCTGAAGATAATCCGAAACGCGGCCTGTAGGAATCGACGCGTCTGGCGGTAGCGCCAGGAGATCCGATACTCCGCACTCATGTCAGCAAACACATGACCTGCTTTAACACTTCCTCGATGCTCAATCCGTCCGTATCGATCATATACGCATCGTCGGCCGGGCGCATGGGTGCAATCTGCCGTGAGGCATCGAAGTCGTCCCGTTTGCGCATCGCCTCCAGGATTTCTTTATAATCCGCCGCTTCACCCCGTGAGCGCAATTCTTCGAAACGGCGCCGGGCACGCTCTTCGACTGACGCCACCAGATAGATCTTCACCTCGGCTTCGGGAAAAACCACCGTGCCGATATCCCTGCCTACCATCACGACCCGCCCGCGCGCACCGATGCGGCGCTGTTGGAGGGTTAATGCCCGCCGCACTCCCCGATATGAGGAGACCAGCGAGACATTAGCTTCCACCTCTGCCGTGCGGATATCCCAGGTTACATCGCGGTCATTCACCCACACATCGTAAGCCCGGCCATCATTTTTCGATGGCGGCCGCACGTCGATCTGGATGCGCTCGGCCAGGGCCGTGACCGCCGCCTCATCTTCAATAGGTATATTCTGTTGTAAAGCTGCCCAGGTGACTGCCCGATACATCACGCCGGTATCGAAGTATAGATAGCCCAACTCCTTCGCCAGCAGCTCGCCCAGCGTGGATTTGCCCGAGGCCGCCGGGCCGTCAATCGCAATCAGATTTGGAACAGGCATCCCATCTCCACCCACACCCACCAGAATTCTACGGTGTGACGCTGTCTTGCTGTCCGGGCGTTCCTGCGCCTGGGAATAGCGACGTTTTTGCCCATAAGATCAGACTGGACTCCTGCGTTGGTACCTGGCGAGACACTAACCAAGGTAGCCAATCGTAAGGAGAGAGCGACGACCATTCCGGTGTCTTCGTCCATACGAAGCTTTCACCACGGTAACTGGCCGCCAAAGCCGGCTCGTTTTCCGCTGGCGTGATTACAACCGCTGCGGAAGTCCCTGGCGACAGGTAATCCACGAAACTGGCGTGGGTAAAATTACGCAATTCCCAGCGCAACGCCGGTGAGGATATGCCCGCCACCAGTACATCCAGGCTGTGGCTGGTGCCGGTGTTCCAATCGGATAACTGGCCCAATACGCGGGTCATCAGATTCGCTTGAGCTGGCAGCGGCGTCGTCTCCCATAACTCGTACCTCGCCGGCATCTTGATTCCAGCCGCGAACCAGGCCGCGTTGAGCGTGTAGACCAGAAATCCTGCAGCGATGCCCCACCCCAGCCCCTTACGGGCGCTCACCCCCGACCAACCCCAGCCCACCAGCAAAGCAGCAATCAAGACGAACACGAACACGCCCATCACGGCGAACCAGCGTACGTCGTCAGGTTGCGGCCCTCCGGCAGCATTGGCCATCCCGGCCAGGTTCTCCCAATTGAACGCCAGTGCGAGGAAAACAACGGCGGCAAATACAATGGCAGTCGTGCGGTGCTCGTCAGGCAGTGCAACCAAACTGGCCAACTGACGGGCGGCCAAAGCCCACAGCGGCAGCAGAGCCCATGCCAGATCCGTCACCTGCCGCAGTGGGTAGATTAACGCCATGAGCAAGGCGGTCAGTAACCACCATCCCAGAAAGCGGTCGAGAAGATCTTTTTCGCGTACGAACAGCAGCCTCACCAGGGCGAATATCCATGCCAAGGGTTCGTACGCCAGTAAGGCTGCGATCAGCTTCAGCGGGGATTCGCCTTGCCCAGAGAGCCATCCCTGCCAATAGACGGCCAGACTTTGGGCGGCTGCGCTCAGGCCTTGCGGGGTGCGGAAGAACAGCGTTCCGGCCACCAGGAGCGCGCCAGCAGCCCCGAAGATAGCCTCGCGGTAACCGAACCCCCGCTTCGCGTCGGCTTCACCAGGCGCCATTGCATCATGATCTTGGTTTTCCTGCTTGCGGGGTGCTTCACTGAACCAGTAATACAGACCGTACGAAAGACCCAATCCGATGAGCCCTTGCCACAGCCCCGGACCACCTAACAGAGCCAATCCCGCGAATATGCCCGCCATAACAGGCTTTCTCTGCAGCCAGAATCCAACCGCCAGACCCACGGCTGAAATCGCTATCGCCAGGCCGCCCACCTGACGCGAAATCGCCGCAAGCCCCGGGTCGATCGCCAGCGCTAGGGCCAGCACCAAAGCCGTCTTGCGCCCGAGACGCTCACGCAGCAAATAAGGTATTGCCACGATCAGGCTTCCGAACAGCGCCGGCCAGAACCGCGCCAGGAAATTGCTGCTTCCCATGAAAGCGAATAAAGCGCTGCTCCACAGCACATACCCCGGCTGGCTCCCGATCAGCACGGGTGAGCCGTTCGCCAGGCCCAACGCTTGGAGCGCCAGGGCGGCTTCGGTGTCGCTCAGCGGGTTGGCGCCCAGACGCAGGAAGCGTACGGCCAGGGCGACCACCATTATGGCGATGTAAAGGAGCTGCTCGAGCGTCAGCTTGTGGTTGGTCATGGGGCACTCTCCAGGCTGGCTCCTGTCACGGCCGGCGGGCTGGTCTGCTCGGCTTGACCGGGCACCTCGAATATGGTCACCGAGTTATTTTTATAGACCTGCACAAGGCCGCGCTGGAATTTGTTGATATTCACCGGGTAGGCGCTCTCCTCCAGCGGACCGACGTAAACGTAGCGAATATCATATTCGCGCAAGATGGCAAGGGTTTGCTCCCAATTGCTGCTTCGGTACAACGTTTCCAAATCGCTGGCGCGTGAACCCATCTCCTCCGTCCCGCCGCGCCACTGCAATTCGTGCCCAACCCAGCCCAGCACGCTCGGGTCGCCGCTGAGCGTCGAGACGCGTGCATAACCGCTGTAATCGCCGCCGACGGCTTCCGCCACTACCCCGAAAGGAGCATGTTTCAGCCATTCGATCGCTGACAGTTCGTCAGGACTCATGAAGGCCGTGCCATCCAGGGTAAAGCCGCCGTAGGGTTTGAAATCATTGGTCTTGTTGGCCAGGCTGAAGACCGGATAGGCCATTGACATGCAGGCCAATACCACCATGCCGGAGCGGAAAGCTATGGCGGCTGCTCCCCGCAGAGAGCCAAGCAAAACTGCCGTGCCGTAAGCCGCCGCCAGTCCCCATACCATCCAGGTCTGGAAATAGAATTTGAAAATCGTGTTCATACGCGTGCCAAAGCTGTCGCGCAGATAGAAGAACTCCGGGCCGAGCGTCAGCAGCGCACCAAGCAGAACCAGCAGGAGTGGAAATACGTGTTCGATGATCTGCGGCTGTTCGGCCGAAGCGCTACCATCCTCAGGGTCGCTCGCCCCCCGGTGACGGAAAACCCGGCCGCGCAGCAGGCCCCATGCCAGCGCGAAAACGCCCGCCGCGGTCAGCCATGTGAGCGGATCGGTCAACCTCCGGTAGAAAGCCTCTGAGAACAATTCATTGACCATGGTGGGCGTCGCACCCTGCACCTCCAGGAACTTCTCCCCTGCCAGCGGAATGCGCGTGATGGCATAGGCCATGCCGAAGGACAGTCCCCACAATAAAACGACCACTCCGGCTGCTAAACCGCAGCCCGAGAACAAGGCGCGGCGATCCCCTTCTTTTCGCCATTGATGCGCCAGCCAGGCCAGAATGGGGATCAGTAATGGCGCGAACATCACCCAGAAATAGACTCCGCGCGTGTTGAAGATCAGGCTCGGGATGATCCCGCCCGCCTGGGAAGAGAAACCAACATAAAAAGGAATGTACAGGATGACTCCGGCGATTCCCAGCGCCGCCAGCAGCCCAATAAACTCCCAGAAACGCGCCTGGCTCCATCCCATGAGCTGATAGCGCCGCAACGTGTAAGCGGCGCATACCAGGGCCAGGTATACCGGGAAATCCCAGGTGTTCATGAAAGCCATCCCGCCCAGAGCCACCGCGGTAAAAAGAAACTCGGGCGCATCCATCCGTATCTTCAAGCCGAAAATGTCGATCGATCGCTCCCTGTGATCCAGAAAGAGATTGAGCGCGATTCCGATCATCAGCAGGCCGAATGGCATCGCCAACACGTGGGGATGCAGATCAGACAGCAGAAACGAAAAGAATGGGAACTCGTCGATGATCTCCAGCGGCTGGCCTGTCAGGGTGAAATCCTGGAGAACACGCGACGCCTGCCACCACACCACCCCTCCAGGTCGGGTGGGCATTAACGAGAGCGGCGTAGGCGGCGGCGCAACCAATTCCTTGATATTCAGCCACGACCAGAAGCTCGAGGTCCAGGCGCCATTCGCGCCTTGCGTCCAGAAGGCGCCGGCCGAATGCAGTACGTCCAGAAAACCTTCCAGGTTGCTGACGATGAGGATGAAAAAAGGCGCCAGCAGGGGCAACCACAAAGAAACCCGCTCGCGTCCCTCGTTCTCACCTCCTCGTCGCCGCCATAGGACCAGCATGTCGTGCAACAGGCCGTAGGACGCCTGCGCCACCAGGCCGAAAATCATCGCCGCCATCAGGTTGAAACCCACGCTCGATGGGATGCCCGTCAGTCGCACCAGCATGGCGGCGATGACGTAGCCGAAGTAGTAATACGAGATGGCGTAACCGGAAAGCCAGGGGTCGTGAGGCGGGAAGGTCGGGGAGCGCAAGATGGCGTTAATGAAAGCCATTTCCATGGGTTTTTCCGTGCCCGCGATCTCGGGATTGGCTGAGCGCACAAAAGCCCAGATGCCAAAACTGATCAGGAACACCAGCTCGACTGCCAGGACCAGCCGGCGCTGCGCTCTCAGCCAGTCCCATAACCCGCGAAAACGATCCTTCCAGCCGCTCCACAGGCTCAGCGCGATCAGCACCAGCAGGGCTAGTAGCAGGCCGCCGGAGTTATTCTCGATCACGCCTAAAGAAGCCAGCAACCAAAAGACATAGCCCCAGATCAGCAACCCCAATGGACGGGCCAGCGCGAATCCCCGGCCGGGGAGCATCGGCAATAGGCGATACGCCAGCGGCACAGCCAGCCAACCGACCACGGAAATGGTCAGGTACCAGAGGATGAATGAGATCATGACGTCTCGGTCTGCATTTCAGTCGAAATTGACTTTCAGCGCCTCATCGGTGAACCGGCCGTCCTCGCCTGGCTCGAACGCTTGCGCGCGCACCACTGCGTCCAGGTTGATAGGTCCGTAAATATGCGGGAACACCTCCCCATCGACGGCGGCCTCATATCGCACTTCAGATTTCAGCCTGCTCTCATCGATGGTCAGCAGGGCCAGGCCACTCCGCCCCATGAAAAGATGATTGGCGACGCGCACCACCTGGTCTTTGGTCGAGCAATGGATAAACCCTTCGCTTGCCAGCGTGTCCCCGCGGTATACGCCTTCCGCCCGCGCCCTTAGCCAGTCCGCCCGCCGCGCTATGTGATATATGATCGCCATCTTTACCTCTGCGCTACTGCCCGAGCCGGCAGCACTTCGTATATTTGCGTACCTGCTTGGTCATAGACTTTTTGCCACAATTTGCCGTCCAATTGGGCAAATTTTTCCAGACCCGAACCGGGATATTCGATCCGTTCCAACTGGCCGACGATGATGTACTTTACGTTGTACTGCTCGAGAAATTTTTCTGCGGTTTGCGGATCGCTCGTCGTGTAAAAAGTCGCGATGTCTGCGATTCGATTGGTCACGATTTCCGAAGGCAGCAATGCGCGCTGTTGCCGCTCGTGCCAGGACCAACCTACCACACCTGGCAGACCGGTGTAAATGGTGAAGCGATTGCCCCATTGGTATTCCACTGTGTTCGCCTCGACGATCACTGGCGAGCCGGATACGTTGCGCTGCATCCAACGAATGGCCTGGTAATCTGCGTCCAGGTTCATCGTGGTGTCCTTTTCATTGTAAGTCGAGTACGCCATGTAGGCCATTCCGTCCAGCGTGTGGGGCGCGTCTGGCGCCATACGATCGCGGATCTTCGCCGCCCCACCCAACAGGGTGAACAGAGCCGCGCCAGCCACCATGGCTGCAAAAGCCGTCTGCCAGGCGTTGCGCCAGCCGGGAAGCCAGGCGACCAGCTCGGGTAGCAGCCAGCCCAACGCTGCCGCCGAACTGATCGCCAGTAATGTCCAGGCCTGGACGTAGAATTTGAACACCGTGTTCATCCGCCCGATGTCTCCGCGCAGGACCACCAGCTCGACCGCCAGGGTCAGCGCAATCCCGGTTCCAACCATAAAAAGCACCGCACGCTTGGCGTCTGGCTGTCCAGGCCTCAGGATTAACAGCCCGGCCCAAACCATCAACCCTAGCGCCAGCCAGCCGATCTGCACGCCTTGCCAGACCAGCAGGCCAGCCGCACCAACCAGCGCGACGATGCCGGCGATGATCAGGCCTTTGAACGGGCGTAGCCGGTTCAATGCCGAGACGGGCGTCTCCGCCATCCATTGCCGCGTCTCCCATACCATCCAGGAGATCAACACAAACAGAAACAGTCCCCAATGGGTGGTGTACGAGCCGAAGGGTGTACGATCCCCTTTCCACAGCTCGATCGAGTTGTAAGCCTGCCCATACCAGTAGGCGAACGGCTCATACAAAACAAAAGATAGTACCGTCAACAGCGCCGCGCCAGCCAGCGCCGTCAGGAGGCTGTCCAATTTGTAGCTCTGTCCGCCCACCCTCAGCGTAACCGTTTCATGCGCTTTCCAGCCTGCATAAACCAGTGCCACGACGGCCAGCGTCAGGTAGGTAGGGAGATCCCAGGTGTTGGTCGGGCGTAAGGACCCAATCGCCAGCCCTCCGAGGAGGAAACTCACCCCTACCGCCAGCCATGTGTGACCCCCGCCTGGACCTCGCCAGCGACCAAGCGAGAGCACCATGGATACTGACCAGGCCAGCGCCAGCAGCGTCACTGGCAATGCGATCATGTGGGCGTGCAAATCCGCATAGAGGAAGGTGAAGAAGGGGAATTCGGTGATGGCCTCGCCAGGGATGGTGCGACTCGGAATCCAGTACCAGTCGCCTGTGCCGTACGGTAAATGTGCTCCGCCGACGAATTTAACAAACCCCTCAACCGCGTATACCCAGCTTTGGAGAAATGAGAGCTGGTCGATGTTCCCACCCGGGGCGGCCAGGCGCTGGAAGCCCTGCCAGATCATGTGCACTGTGCCCTCGTTCCCCAACACTACCAGACCCAGCGCTGCGGCGATGCCAATCCACAGCAGGTAAGAATTGGAGTGGACAGGGCGATCATCCCCCCCATCTGGATGCGTACGCCAGCGAGGCCCTCTCCAGGCGCTGATCAAATTCCACCCCAGGCTGAAGGCTCCCAGAGCCACCATGCTGAACAGGGTTGGAAGGATCAGGTTGTAAGCCACCGACGGGATGATCCCAAGCCATTTATCCAGCACGCCGACGATGACGTAGCCGTAATAATAATAATTGATGTAACCACCCGCAAACCACGGATCGTAAGGGGGAAAGGTGGTGCTCTTCAATACTGCATTGAAAAAAGAGAAGTCCATCGGCTTCTCGCCGCCGAAATACGGGTGCCACAGGTCGGGATTGCCCAAACGGATCAGCAGATCAAAAACGAAGAATGCCAGTGCAATCAGCTCGACGGTTAGAAAGTAACCTCGCCGAGATCTCCATTCCTGGGCAAGTTCTTCGCGCTGCAGGTAACCTAGCAGGATGCCCGCCCCCGCCAGAATCGCGAGCGCCGCGGTGATGGTCGTCCGCGTGAATGGCACGTTGAACGAGCCTGCCAGCCAGGGGAGATACGCCAGGATGATCAGCCCAGCGATGCGCGCCAGGGGGTAGCCATGATCGTTCAATCCAGGCAGCGCCAGACGTACGATGGGATAACTGACCAGGCCGATCAACGCCACCATCAGGTACCACACGATTGCGGCCGCCGGCTGAGAGCGGTTGAGAAGCGATGCCGGATCGAAAAGCTGCACCCAGGTACCACCGGCCTGCTGTATGCTCGCTTCCTGCGTGGTGAGCGTCAAAGTCATCGGATGGGGCGGCACCTCGCGCGGCAGGACGTGGATGACGTTCGAGAGGTCCACACTCCCCAGCAAGGCGCGCACCTGTGCACTGCTGTACTCCGGCGTTTTCTTGAAAATGAACACCTTGGGGTGATCATAGACGGTAAAAGCCTCTTCGGCGGACTGGTCGTTAATATCGAGCGGTCCAATGTTTGGGTCGGATTGGAATACCTTAACGAGCTGGAAGCCCAACTTACCCTGGAACATGCCCGGCTGCGCCCACCGGTAGCACCATAGCAGGTCATCTTGTGGTGGACAGCCCAGCAGATCGCGGTAATACGCGGTGGTGAGGGGATAGCGCTCGGGCACGCGCGTCGTCGTAGCCCACTGGCGGTTGGACGTGATAAATATATAATCGGCTTGATCCAGGGTGGTGATGAACCGGTTGAGCTTGTCCTGGTTGTCATCCCAGTACATCTCGAAATTGAGATCATTTTGATACAGCCCGCTATAGCCGTCGAAATTGTCCATGCGCAGCGGCAAACCGTCATCCCAGGTGCTCTCGTTAGCTGGACTGCTGCCATACAGGGCGATGGCGCCCTTCCCGTTCAGATTGCTGATCGTGAGGGTATACGTCTGGCCGCGAATGACCTCGAATGGACGATCCAAAGTAACGGTATAGCTCTGACCGCGCAGATCGCTCCCGGTCAGAAAATCGCCTTGCACAACACCGGTCGCCGTCTGCCCGCCCGGGCCGCCGTTCAGGGAAAGCTGCAGTGTCTTTTGGCCAGGCGCCGCTTCGCGATCCACCGCATGTGCCAGTACGATCTGGTCGATTTGCCCGCTGGCATAGGCGATGAATCCCATCTGGTCGCTTTGGCCTACGCGCAATCCATGCGAGGCATAAGGCAACGGTACGGGGTCCAGCCCCTGACCGTTGGCAAAATCCAGCATAATCGGGCCGCTGAGCTGCAGCGGGTCCTGTCCGCCGCTCACTTCGATGCGCAGCCAGTACGTCTGCCCTGCTTGTATCGTCACTGCCGGACTTAGAGGCACGCTGACCGTCTGTCCACTTGGATTGCCCTCCGGCTTGAAGGAGGCGCTCAATGCTCCCTGTGCAATGGGCTGGCCATTGGAATCGGCCAGCAGGCTAACGGTTAGAGCCTTTTCTCCTGCCCCGTCTGTTTGAGAGAGCTGCGCCACCTGTGACAGGCTGACCTGCGCCAGTGAGCCGCCGGCGGAAAGGTGAAAGGCCAGCAGGTAAGGTTGTTGACTGGAAAGCGTCTCTTCGTACTCGTAAGGCAGCGGCTGGTTCACCACTCCCGAGTCGGTTTTGATCTGCAAATTGACCGGGCCGGGAACATTCTGATAAATCCACTGTGTGGCCGCTACGCGGGTTACCGGGCGGGTATAAATGCGCGTGAAAGCGTACGCCCATCCCAGGGTTCCGAGCAACACCGCCGTCCCCAATCCCGCTGCGGCGAAGCTCAGCCAGCGGCCTTTCATCCGATTGCGGCCAATGTCCCAGGCTTTCACGATCGCCCATGCTGCGATGATCTCCAGGAATGGGTAAACCAGTATATAGTAGCGCATGGTTTTGGTGAAGCTGAGCGATTGGCCGATGATGAACGCCAGCGGCCATAGCCACACCAGCACGTGATCTTTCCATTCTCCGGCGAGCATGCGCCAGGCCATCCAGGCGGCTCCGATCCAAACCAGGATGCCCAACGGCAGACCCAGCCCCCACAGGGTCAGATTTTGGATTCCAAACAGGAACGGGCGGCGTGCCCACTGCAGCGCTGGGGGAAAATCCACATCGCCGCGCTGCATGGCAGCCAGTTCCTTCAAATTTGCCAGCCATTGTGGATTGGGCGTGAGACCAAAGAAACCTGGCCCGCTAAAAGCATAGGGTTGAAAGACGCGGAATACAAGAATGCTGAGAGCGCCGGCTACAATTAGATTGCGCCAGATGAGCACACTTTCGCGTTTTCGCTCTTCCTCCGGCAGTTGTATGTAGTGCACACCCGCCGCGATAGGCAGCAGGAATGCCAGGAGCGCCGCGCTGGCTTTCGAGGCCACCGCGCACCCCAGCGCCAATCCGAAAAGCAGATAGGGCGTCAGGCTATTGAGATCTGCGAGCAGATGCGGCCGGGCTCTTGTCAGCCTGACCGGCTCGACCAGGGTCGCAGAGGGCCCATCGGTAAGCTCACCCATCTGCGTTTCATTTGTTGGCGGGTCGCCTTGACCATTACTGGCAGCCATCCGCCTTGCTGATGCCGTTTGCACTCGCGCGGCGAAATAAAAAGCCAGTGTGCCGAAAAACAGGGTGAAGGAATCGACGGTGAAATAATGAGCGAGCTGGATTTGCAGCACCGCCAGAGCGGAAAAGGCCGCTGCCAGCAACCCAACCCGCCGGTTGTACAGCCGTTCGGCGATCAGGAATACCAGCAAAACGGTCAGTAGATCGAGGGAGGCAGACACTGCGCGCCCAAGCAGGAAGACCTTGTCATATCCGGTCATCCCGCTCCACTCGGCCAGATAGCGCACGATAAAGATCGGCAGGTCGCCATAGACATAAAATCCGAAGCCGCGGTTATTCGGATTCAGGCTGGAGAGTTGCGTATTGAAATACTCGGCCAGGCTCTTTACCGGTTCGATGCCTCCTTCCACCATGGTGAGAAAGCGCTCGTCCGGATGTAGGTGCTGATTGTCGTCCCAATTTAAGCCGATGAAACGTAAATACGCCCCTACCAATAAAATAGCGACTAGCAGGGCGTCAAACAGCCAGGCTTTGGGGGTTGTTTTACTTGACTCTGTCTGCCTCATTCACCAATGATCCATTCCTGCCGTCTTTGATTTTACCTGCTTTATGGGGCACCCGCCTTCTGCCGGGGTACGAAAAACATGAGGAAATCCTTGGTTGGCTCCTGGGAATGGTAGGTCGAAAGCTCCCCTGTTGGATAGAGTATCTCCAGCTGCTGAAGGCTCGCCTGGTCTTGTGGGTAAAGAATGAACAGTTTGTCTTCCGGATAGCTGACCGTCGAAGCCAGTTCCTTGGGATCGAGAGCATAGTCTTTGGTCGGATAGCCCGCCACAATGCCCACCACACGTGTGTCCACCCAATAAGGATAGGGAATGACCCAGGCGCTGTCGGGAGTGCCCACCGATTCCGCAAACGCCCGGATCACACCGCCAATCTCAGAGCTGTTCCAGGTGGACATACGGTGGATTCTGTTCCATTGGTTAAAAACCAGATCGTAGCTCTGTGCCGAAGACATGGCCAGCAATACCAGCCCAAGGGTTACCGCCGCTGCCTTGCCACCCGCTCCCCGCCATGACTGCGCCACCGCGCCGGTCAGTCCATCGAAGGCCAGCCCGACGAGGAGGAAAACCGGAATGATGGCGGCGTTGGGCCGATTTAGGGAAGGGTTTTCCCCCGGGAAGGCCAGCGAGAGAATCGAGGGCATCAACAGCAATGGAATGCTGACAATCCAAAATAAATCCTGCCAGTTCCTTCGTTGGATCCAGCGCACCGCTACGAGCAGCGCGCCGAGGAAGAACAGCCCGGCCGCCGCCACGTCCAGCGCCGGACGACCCGGGACCGAATGCAGCCAGGTCTGTCCATCTGACCAGAAGAACATGGTTACGCCTTCCCACAGGTTGCTCAGAAAGATCATTACCGGTGATCCGGGCAACGGATGTTCCAATGTGCCAACGCGCGTCAGCGAGCGGTAAAATACCTGCTCGGGATTGGATAGGGTATAACGAAAGAGCGGCAAGAAAACCAGGAACGAGATCAAAGCGATGATCGAAAGTCCGAAGATGGATTGGACTTGAAGATAGCGGGAGCGGGTGTGGATCAGGTAAATGGCCACCGCCGTGATGACCACAAAAGGTACAATGCGGAAAGATGAGTATCCCTGTAAGCCCAGACCCAGAAAAATCCCCGCCCAAATGAAGTCGTTGCGCCGCATGGTGCGCAAACCATGCACAAGGTAGTAGAGAGTCGGTGCGGTAAAAAGCATGTACAGGGGGAAGCGCAGGCCAACTCGGGAGACCACGTTCGGCCAGTACGCCACAGCGGCGAACAGAGTGGCGTACATCCCCACCCGTCGGTTGGCTATTTCTTTTCCCAGCAGATAAATAAACGGCAGCGTTAGAAAGCCCATCAGGGCGGTGCCAATCTTGAGGCTCAAATAGGTGTAGCCGGTGCCAAAGAGATCGAATACCGCCGCCAGCCAGTAAAAGCCGACCGCCTCGCGCCCAGTGTTTCGCGGGAAGAAGATCTCATACTGTCCATGCATCAGGTCCCACATGTCCAGCATCTTCTCGGCGTGGTCGCTGGTCATCTCCAGCGGCACCGTGTTCAGGCGATAAAAGCGGAAAAACAACGCCACTGCGATCACTGCAAGCGCCAGCAGTGTTCGCCCGGAGAGGGTCACACGCCATTCCCCGCGCGCGATGGCGGCGCGGATGCGTTCGAGCCACACCGCTGGTCCAGAGCTGCTCGACCAAAACGCCCGCGCCACCAGGGCGATCCCGGCGATCCACAGGCTTGTATTAATAAGATTGAACCGGCCGTTGCCAAAGGCCACAAAGGCCAATGCACTCAGCCCCAACCCGATCAGCAGGGGATTGCGGCGAACGGTTAGCGGATCGTAACGCTCTTCCTGGGCTTTCAGCGGCGCCAGATGCCATTCTCCGCGCAGATATGCCCACACTGCCAAGATGGCCGCGTACCAGTATACAATCACCCCCCATACCACTTCGCGTCTGCCTGGCTCCAAGAGAGCTTGCGCGATCAGGGCAAAGAAAATTGCCCCCAGCGAACGCCATGGCCAGGTTGCCAGACGCGGCACACTGCGGGCTTCAGTCGGCGCTTCGGGTGCCGTTGTCCGAACAGCGGGCCGCTCAGCAGGCTCCCCCGGCGCCGGAATGTGGATGCTGGGCTTCCTCCAAAACGACAACCGGTCTTTGACGTAATCGAGTACGCTCGGTTCGTCGAACTCGCCGTTTTTCATAGGCTCAAATTATACCGCCAGGATTATGTGGATCAATCCGGAAGCGCATGAAGCCGCTTTACCAAAGCCGTTCAGTCTCTATTGAATCCCTGATCAGTCACGTTTCAACTCTTTGCGAATCTCCTCGAACAGCGCCTCGTACTTGGCCGCAACCGAATCGGGATCGTACGGCTTTCCAACCTCCCGACCATCGCAGCGGTATTTTTCCTGGTTGTTGAAGATTTCCAGCAGACTTTCTGCCAGCCCATTTGCATCACCGACCGGTGCGATGCAGCCCATGCCAGTCGTCAGCACCGGTTGCCGCACGCCGGGAAGATTCGATGCCACCACCGGAATGCTGTTCATCATCGCTTCGATCTGCACCAGGCCGAAAGACTCGGTCGAGTTAAGGCTTGGTACTACCAGGACGTCCAGGTTAGGGTAAAAGCTGGACATCTCGGCCGGATTCAACACCCCCAAAAACTTCCACTGCCCATTCTGCTGGTATTTTTGAATAATCGGCATTAAGCGCCGGGCATACTCCTCTTCTCCGAGTACGTTTTCATACTGCCCCGAGAACAATACCAGCGCATGCGGATATTTCTCCACCACGCGCGGCAGTGCCTCCAGCAGCACCTCGACCCCTTTTTCGGTGGCGAAGCGCGCCGCCATCCCGATCACCGGATGGCGCCCCTGCGGATTGTGCTTTCTGGCAAACTCGGCGATGGAATCGGCGCGGGCAGGGGGCAGTTCGACCGGCGGCGGTATGATCGCCACCTTATGTGCGTAGCGCCGTGTGTAAGGGGAGTGCTCGGCGTAATCCTGCGTGTACGTGACGATGCGGTGCGCGAAGATGGCAGCCAGATTGTTCATCACCGGCACTACCGCCCCCACGATACGATTGAACAGGCCTTCCGGCAGGCGCAGGTCACAGTGGTACGTCACTACCGTGGGTTTGCGGAACAGCCGGCCGCGCAGGGCGATCCCGGCGGCGTCGAATTGCGGCAGGTGCAGGTGAACGACGTCGTTCTCCAACACCAGGCGGGTCGCCATCAAGCCGATGGTAGGCATGATGACCCCCTTGCTGACCCGGAAAAGCACCGGCGCGCGTAAAATGCGCACCCCCGCCTGGACTTCTTCCAGCGGCGTACTCTTATCGTAGTGGGAGGTCAGCACCGTCACCTGGTGACCGCGACGCACCAGCGCCTTCGCCAGTCGCTCGGCGTAGATCGTCAGGCCGCTGGTATGCGGCCGATAATATGTAAGAGCGATCAGGATGCGCATCTGGCCTCAGGCGAACAGCGTGCGGTTGGCTGCGACCCAATCGAACAGACGTCGGATGCCTTCATCGACGCCCACGCGCGGCTCCCAGCCCAGCTCCCGGCGTATCTTGGTGATATCAGAGATATATACCGGCTGGTCGCCGGGGCGCCAGTCCCCCCAACCGACATCAATCTTTTTCCCGAGCAGGCTTTCCAGCTTCGGGCCGAATTCTGCCCACACGGCTAAGGTATTCGATGGGCCGCCGCCAACGTTGTAAATCTGACCGGCGGCCTTGTCCAGGTTCGCCAGCGCCGCATCGTACGCGTCCAACAGGTCCTCTACAAACAGTACATCGCGCACCTGTTTCCCGTCCCCGTAAATAGTGATCGGCTTGCCGGTGATCGCCGCTATGATGAACCAGGCCACCCACCCCTGGTCCTCCACCCCGAACTGTCGCGGTCCGTAGATACAGCTTTGGCGCATCACCACCGTCGGAAGTCCATAGATGCGCTGATAATCGCGCACGTACTGGTCGCCGGCTCCCTTTGAGCAGCCGTACGGCGAGTGGAAATCCAGCGGCTGCTCTTCGGATATACCGGCAGGTAAATCCCGGTATCGGTAGCGGCTGGCATCCCGCACCACGCCTACATTCTCCATTCCTCCGTACACCTTGTTGGTGGAGGCATAGATGACCGCCGGCCGGCGCCCTGAAGCGCGCGCCGCTTCGAGTACGTTAAACGTCCCCAGTGCATTGATCTCGAAATCTTCGCGCGGAGCAATAACCGAGGTGGTCACCGCCACCTGCGCCGCCAGATGAACCACGACGTCAGCGTCGTTGATGACAGAGGTCAGCAGGGCCGAGTCGCGGACATCTCCTTCCACCAGCCGGAAGGAGCGCTCGCCGTAGGTCTCTCGAAGCCAGCGGAGGTTGGTCTTCGCTCCCCCGCGCGAGAGGTTGTCATAGATCGTAACATTTTCCCCCCGCTGCAGCAAACGGGCAACGTAATTGGAGCCGATGAACCCGGCTCCACCTGTGATCACGAAGTTCCTGGGCATCGATTAATGGGTCCTCAATTCTTTGATTGGTATCTGTAGCATTTTCATATTTTAGTCGGCGTCGAAGTCAGTTGGTCTCCTCTTCCAGGCGCAGAATTGCCATAAAAGCCTCCTGGGGTATTTCCACGCTGCCTATCATTTTGAGACGCTTTTTGCCGCGCTTTTGTTTCTCCAGCAGTTTCTTCTTGCGGGTGATGTCGCCGCCGTAACACTTGGCCAGCACGTCTTTGCGCACCGCTTTGATGTTGGCCCTGGAAATCACCCGCCCTGCCGCAGAAGCCTGCACCGCCACATCGAACAGTTGCCGCGGGATGATCGATTTCAGCTTGCTGACCAGCGCCTGGCCTTTATGGTACGCTTCTTTGCGATGCACGATGGCTGCCAGGGCATCTACCGGCTCGTCGTTGACCAGCACTTCCAGCTTTACCAGGTCCTCTGGCCTGTATTCTAGAAACTGATAATCCATCGAGGCATACCCCCGCGTGCGCGACTTGAGCTGATCGAAGAAGTCCACGATAATCTCTGAAAGGGGGATCTCAAAGGTGAGCTGTACCCGATTCGGTGCCGGGTACTCCTGCGCCTTGAAGATCCCGCGCCGCTTGATCGCCAGGTCCATCACCGTCCCGTAATATTCGGTCGGGCTGAACACATCCACCAGCATCCAGGGTTCGCGGATTTCAGCGATCTTGCTCTCATCGGGCAGGCGCGCTGGCGAGGCGATGCGCACCACCTCTCCGGTCACCAGCACCACCTCGTACTCAACCGAAGGCGCGGTGACCACGATGTCCAGGTCGTACTCGCGCTCCAGGCGTTCCTGGATGATATCCATGTGGAACAGTCCCAAAAAGCCGCAGCGAAAACCAAAATTCAGCGCCTGGGAGGTCTCCGGCTCGAAGGTCAGCGAAGCGTCGTTGAGCTGCAGCTTTTCCAGGGCATCCTTCAGATCGGCGTAATCCTCACCCTCGACTGGATAAATGCCGGCGAAGACCATTGGCTTGACCTTGCGATACCCGGGGAGAGGTTGTTCAGCCGGATGGGCTGCGTTTGTGATGGTATCGCCCACCCGGCACTCCGAAACGGTCTTCAGTCCGGTTGCCACGTAGCCCACATCCCCAGCCGCTAGGTGGTCCACCGGGCGCAGATCCGGTTGGAAGATGCCAATCTCAACCGGCCTGACTTCGCTGTTGGTCGCCATCAATCGCAGGGTGTCGCTAGGCAGGATTTTCCCTTCGACCACCCGCACGTAAGCCACCACACCTTTGTAAGCGTCGTAATGAGAGTCAAAGATCAACGCCCGCAGGGGAGCGTCTTCGGTCCCCTTTGGCGGAGGCACCTGCGCCACAATCGCCTCAAGCACCTGATCAATGTTGGTGCCTTCCTTGGCCGAGATGCGCAGGATCGAATCGGCCGGCGTTCCCAACAGGTTTTCCAGGTCTGCCGCCACTTCGTCGGGCCGGGCGGAAGGCAGATCGATTTTATTGATCACCGGAATGACGGTCAAATCCGCGTCCAACGCCAGATACAAATTGGCCAGCGTCTGCGCCTCGATGCCCTGGGTTGCATCCACCACCAGCAGCGCCCCTTCACACGCCTCCAGCGCGCGGCTGACTTCGTAATTGAAATCTACGTGACCGGGGGTATCGATCAGGTTTAATTCGTAGGTCTGGCCATCGCGAGCGGTGTACATCATGCGCACCGCCGAAGCCTTGATCGTCACGCCCTTTTCGCGCTCCAGCTCCATGTTATCCAGCACCTGCTCGGTCATTTCCCGTTCGGGAATGGTGCCGGTCATCTGCAGAAGCCGGTCGGCCAGAGTAGACTTGCCGTGATCGATATGCGCAATGATGCAAAAATTGCGTATCTTCGCTCCCATAAGCCGCCCGTAGTATAACCGATAACCGGACAGATTGGGAGAACACGGACTGCTCCTGGCCTTCGGCCCCTTCCGCGTCACTCGCCCTTGCCACTTTATCGCGAAGGGCGAATCAGCTCCTGTCCGTGCGTCCAAAGGAAACCCTCAGCCGCACGTACAATTCTTGGCCCAATCCAACGTCAGTCGGGTTTTCCCGCCGCCTGTCGGATGGCTTCCTCGACCAGCATATCCAGCCCGGCCTCAACCTGACCGGGATAGCTCAACCAGGCGAGGAATTCCACATTCCCCTTCGGCCCCCTCAACGGCGAAGCGATCAGCCCCCTTGCTCCATAACCTGTCTTCTCCGCGCTGCGCAGCACCTCGATCAACACCCGCCGGTGAATGGCAGAATTCCGGATGACACCCTGACCGCGGCTGGCTTCCTCCCGCCCGGCCTCGAACTGTGGCTTGACGAGCGCGATCAGATCGCCCCCGCTTTCCCCATACCACCCGCAGAATACGGGCAGAAGTTGCCGCAGCGAGATGAACGATACGTCCACGGTGATCAGCGACACCGCCTCTGGGAGCTTCGCCATGAAACGCGCATTGGTGCGTTCCATGTTGACAATGCGGGGATCGCTGCGCAATTTCCAATGCAAGGCGCCGTAACCGACATCGATGGCGTAAACCTTGCTTGCTCCATGCTGAAGCAGACAATCGGTGAAGCCGCCGGTCGAGGCACCCACATCAGCGCACGTACGTCCGGCGACCGGCAGCGCGAAGGCTTGCAGAGCCGCGTCTAGTTTCTCGCCCCCGCGAGAAACGAATTTCGGCCCCTGCACTACCACCACCACATCGTCGGCCGCGACCAGTGTGGACGGCTTCAGCATCCGTTCTCCGTTTACCCGCACCTGGCCGGCCATCACCAGGCGTTGCGCCTGTGCGCGGCTCTCTACCAACCCGCGATTCACCAACGCAACATCCAACCGTTCCCTTTGCATATCTGTAAGTCCAGACGTTTATCTCGACAAAAGTATCTACATTATAATGGGAGCATGGTTGAAAAAATAAAAGATGGTGCTTCCGTACCTTCACTTGCCAGAACCATCGTGGCTTTGGTGAAGACCATGCGCCCGCGGCAGTGGACGAAGAATATTTTCGTCTTCGCCGCCATCGTGTTCGACCGCCAGTTGCCCAGCCCGCGCGCCCTCTTCAGCCAGGGCATCCTTACGCACACATCCGAGCTTTTGAATACCCTGCTGGCTTTCGTACTCTTCTGTCTGCTTTCCAGCGCTGTGTATATCATCAATGACATCACCGACCTGGAGGCGGATCGCCGCCACCCGCAAAAGCGCAACCGCCCTTTGGCCTCTGGTCAGCTTTCGATACCGGTCGCGGCCGGCACGGCGGCGATCATTCTCGTTGTCACCCTCCCCGTAGCTTTCGTCCTGTCACCCGCTTTCTTTGCTGTCGCCTTAGGTTACTTCCTGCTCAATCTGGCTTATTCGGCTCGCCTGAAGCACATTCCTTTGATCGACGTGATGGTTATTGCCGCTGGTTTCGTCCTGCGTGTGGCCGCCGGCGTGACGGTCATCGTTGTGGAGCGCTTCTCGCCCTGGCTGTACGTCACGATGACCCTGCTGGCGCTGTATCTGGGCTTCGGCAAGCGCCGCGCCGAGCTGGCCACGCTGGCTGAGAATGCCAATTCTCATCGCCGCGTCCTGGAAGGTTACAATATCCCCTTGCTCGATCAGCTTATCACCATCGTTTCCAGCACTACGATCATCACGTACAGCCTATACACCTTCTCGGCGCCCAATGTGCCCGAGAACCACACCATGATGCTGACCATCCCGTTTGTGATTTATGCCATTTTTCGATATCTTTATCTCATTCAGATCAAACAAAGCGGCGGGGAACCCGAAGAACTGCTTCTCAGCGACCGCCCGTTGCAAATCTCAATCGCGCTCTGGGTGGCAGCCGTACTGGTGATCTTCTACCTATCCTGATCCATGCCAGCCATATCCTCCACTGCACCTGGAAAGGTGATCCTGTTTGGCGAGCACGCTGTGGTCTATGGCCGTCCGGCTATTGCCGTTCCGGTGGCTCAGGTGCGCGCCAGGGCCGCGGTGTTCGCCGAACCACGCGGCTCCCCTGGCCGTGTCTTGGTCGAGGCCCCCGACATCGGTCTATCCAGCCCATTGAATGAGCTGGCCGACGACCATCCACTTAGTTTGGCTATACGCAAAACTCTGGAGGCCTTCCACATCCCCTCCCCTCCCTCTTTCACCCTGCGCGTTACTTCCTCCATCCCGCTTGCATCCGGCCTTGGGTCAAGCGCCGCCATTTCCGTGGCAATCATCCGCGCCCTCTCGTCCTTCCTCGGACAACCACTCGACGATGATACCGTCTCCGCGATCGCCTTCGAGGTCGAGAAAATCCATCACGGCACGCCTTCGGGCATTGACAATACTGTGGTCACTTATGCCCGCCCAGTCTATTTCGTCCGCGGCCAAAAAATCGACCTCTTGCGTGTGCCACAGCCCTTCACCCTGATCATCGGGGACACCGGCATCGCCAGTTCCACCGCGGCGGTCGTGGCCGATGTACGCGCCCGCCATGACGCCGACCCGCAGCATTATGAAGGTCTTTTCGACGCCGCCGCACAGATCACCGGACAGGCGCGCCAACTTATCGAGAGCGGCCGCGTCCACGAGCTGGGCCCGTTGATGGACGCCAATCACGCTCTGCTGGTTGAGCTGGGCGTCTCTTCCCCCGAGCTGGATCGGTTGGTAGCCGCCGCGCGCGAGGCCGGCGCCAAAGGCGCCAAACTCTCCGGCGCCGGGCGTGGAGGAAACATGATCGCTCTGGCCGATCCCGCCCTGGCCGGTGCGATCGAGGATGCGCTTACCCGCGCCGGAGCCACGCGCACGATCGTTACCCAGGTTCACGAGCCAGCCTGACCGACACCTGCCTTTGTGCGTCCCCTTCGTTGGTATAATTTCACCCGGAATCCATTCAATGATGCAAAATCTCGTATTTCTCAAGCTAGGCGGTTCGTTAATCACCGACAAGAGCCGGGCTAACACCCATTTACCCGCCGTCCTCGCCCGCCTGGCCGATGAGATCGCTTCGGCGCGCCGGCAGGATCCTTCCTTGCGCCTTTTGCTCGGCCACGGCTCGGGCTCCTTTGGGCACGCTGCGGCCAGCAAATGGGCAAGCCTGTCGGGCGGCAGCGACCCGGCCACTTGGGCCGGTTTCGTCGAAGTCTGGCGCGCCGCTCACACCCTCAACCGCTTTGTCCTGGACGCCCTGGCTGCCGCCGGCTTGCCGGCGGTCGCCTTCCCTCCTTCAGCCTGCGCCACCAGCCGCGCACGCCGAATCGTCGCCTGGGACCCGGCGCCCGTGCAGGCTGCCTTATCCGCAGGCCTGCTGCCGGTGGTGAACGGCGATGTCACCTTCGATCAGGAATTAGGCGCCGCCATTGTGTCCACCGAAGAGGCATTCTCGTACCTTGCCCGATTTTTCCGCCCCCGGCGCATTTTGCTGGCTGGCGTCGAAGAGGGCGTCTGGGAGGATTTCCCTGTAAACACGCGCCTGATTCCTGTGATCACCATGCGCACTTTTTCGCGCTATTCCTCAGTCCTGGCCGGGTCGCAAGAGCCGGACGTCACGGGCGGTATGCTTCAAAAGGTCGAGAGCATGCTTTCTCTGGTGGAGGAAATTCCCGGTCTACAGGCGCATATCTTTTCTGGACGGCAGCCGGGCGTCGTCCGTGATGCCTTGCTGGGCGCATCTCCGGGAACCTGCTTGCGCTCGGAAGTTGAGGAGGTCAGCCAAGATGCAATATAGTCGTCAACAGTTGGAAGCGCTCGAGGATCAAAGTCTGGCGCCTTACGGGATGCGCAGTCGCAACAGCAAGGGGCGCAAATATCCGGATGACGAACCGGATTACCGCACAGCCTTTCAGCGCGACCGCGACCGCATCATCCATACCACCGCTTTCCGTCGCCTGGAATACAAGACTCAGGTATTCATCAATCACGAGGGCGATTATTACCGCACTCGACTGACCCACACAATTGAGGTCGCACAGATCGGCCGCACCATCGCCCGTGCTTTGGGCGCCAACGAGGACCTGGTCGAGACCATCTGCCTGGCCCATGATCTCGGCCACCCGCCTTTTGGTCATGCGGGAGAAGCAGCTCTTGCAAGGTTAATGCGCGATTACGATGGTTTCGACCACAATCGCCAGTCTTATCGAATCGTTACCCTTCTTGAGCACCGCTATCCCGAATTTCCCGGTCTGAACCTCACCTGGGAAGTGCTGGAAGGCATGGTTAAGCACGAAACCGAATACGACCGCAGTGACGCCGCCGATTTCAACCCTGAACTGCGCGGCCATCTGGAAGCGCAGATCACCAACGCGGCCGACGAGTTGGCTTACACGGCCCACGATTTGGACGACGGTTTACGCTCCGGTATGATCACTCCTGAGATGCTTAGCGGAATTACTTTATGGGAGATCGCCGCCGAGAGCATCGAATGGCGCGGTCCAGATTTGAACGACCTCGATCGGCACCGCCTGATCCGCCGACTCATTGGCCTGATGGTTACCGACAACATTCAGGCAACCGATTTGCGCCTGCGCGAGAGCGGCGTGCGTAACGCCGAAGACGTTCAAAAACTACCCTATAACGTGGTCGGCTTCAGCGAGGACATGCACCGTTATAACCGGGAGCTGAAGGATTTCCTCTTCGCCAACATGTATCGTCAGTATCGAGTGGTGCGCATGGCCGTCAAAGCTGAACGGCTGATCACTGACCTGTTCGGCGCCTACCAGTCCGAACCGACCATCCTTCCCCAGCACGTCCAGGCAGTCATCGAAGAGCGTGGACTGGAGCGCACGATCTGCGATTATATCGCTGGCATGACCGACCGCTTTGCCATCGAGGAGCATCAGAAGCTCTTTGAACCAAATATGCTGCCTTGATCCATGATCGAAAATCAAACCTTATTGGCTCCTTTTTTCGGGTTAAAATAGTGCATTATTGATGTTGGGTCTTGGAGTTGCAGGATGAGCAATAGCGAAGGCACATATCTCACCAGAGAGGGCGTCGAACGTCTGCGTAAGGAATTGGAGCAGCTCAAAGGGCCGGCCCGGGAGCAGCTTGCCAGACGCCTGCGCGCCGCCATTCAGCAGGGCGACCTGTCGGAGAACGCCGACTACATCGCTGCGAAAGAAGAGCAGGCATTCCTGGAAGGGCGCATCCAGGAGCTTGAGCAAATTCTCAAGAATGTCATCATTATCGAGAACAACGGCAATCACGAGGTGATCGACATCGGCTCGACGGTCACCATCCAGGAAGGAGACTTCCCTCCCGAGACGTATTATCTGGTGGGTCCCAAAGAAGCCGATCCGCGCAACGGGCGCATTTCCCACGAGTCGCCCATAGGTAAAGCCCTGCTAGGCCGACACAAAGGCGATGTGGTGACTGTAGAAACCCCTGGCGGCGAGATAAAGGTGAAAATCTTAAAAATCGAATGATGTTCGAGCCGTACAACGAGCAAAGCCCAGCGCAGAATGGCTGGGCTTTTTCGTTTTTACTCTTTGTAGGTATTTCAACTAGCCGGAACGCCAACCTTCGGCCATACCGCCAACTCGAGTGTGAGCCGGTCGAAGAAGCTGTTGGCCGGCAATGCTCCCTGACCGTAATTCATGTCCACCACCCGCGCTTCGAGCTGCAGGGTGGCCGTCTCCAGGAGGATGCGCTTGCCTGCCTCGCACAGCACCGGCTCGCCCTTTGATTCCAGCCGCTGGCGTATAGCGCCATCGTTGAACGCGTGTTGGCTCATTAATACTTTGGTGACCGTCTGAATGTCGTTTTTATCGAACAGCCAGACCTCAAACGCGGTTACTTTTTTCGGATCGCCCACTCCGATGGTGTCGGAGATGCCTACGCCGCATTCGCCCAGGAACTCGCCGGAAGGCGAATCGATGCTGAAAGAATCGTCATACAGGTCGTCACCCGCCATGTATGTGGTCATGAATTGGGCCACTGGGGCCTCATGCCCCTCTGCGGCAAAATCCGTGCGCACCGCCTGCCGGCTTTCCTCCTGCGCCTGCGTGGAAGGCAGTAAGCCCTCTGCCAGGCGCCGGTTACGCACCAGGAAGATGTAAGCCAAGGCCCCAGCGATGACCAGCGTCAATATACATAAAACCACCAGCAGGACGGGGGTGGTGGTCCTGCCCGCCTGCGTGGTTGGGGAAGCGGTCCCCTGCGGCGCTGCAGTTCCTGGCGTGACGGCCGGCGCCACGCCTGCCTGGCTGATGAGGGTGTTGAAGGCAGCCAGATCGTTTCCCGAAAGCCCGCCCGGCTGAGCTTGGATTTGCTCCAACACCTTGGGAGCATCAGGCCCTAGCTCGTTCCAGCGTTGAAGAGCCAGCGCCTTATCCTGATTCTTGGAATAGGAGTCGATGGTCATCCGCAGGTAATCTACTTTGAGATCCGAGCGCAGAAACTGCGGGGTGGCATCGGTCCATTGCACGGGGAACAGCCACCATCCCAGCACAAGCCAGCCAAGGATTAAGCCCACCAAGAAAGCGACTGCGGCGAGCACCACCGGCCGATTTAACTGTTCGCGGATTCTATCCATTTTCTGCTCCTGGAACTTTTGCCCAATGGGCGGGGCAGCTTCGAGTGTTGATTAATTTTAGATGAGATTCGGAAAATCCGCAACCTCCAGCACCCCGTCGGAACGATGCAACCTTTATGCCGATTCCGTCGCAGTCTCGCTGCTCACCTGTTCCAGCAGGAAAGTCTCCCCACAAACAGTGCATTGCGCTTCACGCTTATTTGCGATTACCATCAATCCACCACATTTCGGGCAGGGAGTGGAGATCGGTCTCTTCCATGAAGTGAACTGGCATTGGGGGTAATTCGCACAGCCATAAAAAATGCGGCCCTTGCGGGTTTTGCGCACCACGATGTCGCCGCCATCCTGCGGGCAGGTCACGCCGATCTTTTCGAGCCACGCTTCGGTATAGCGACAGGTCGGGAAATTGGAGCAGCTAATGAATTTCCCATAGCGCCCCCAGCGGATGACCAGATCATGCCCACATTCGGGACAGGCCCGGCCCACCTTTTCTAATTCGGCCTTGGTGGTCGGCATCTCAGCCATGGCTTTTTGCACCACCTGCGAAAATGGCCCGTAGAACTGGCGAATGATTTCCACCCAATCCTGTTTGCCGTTGGCGATCTCGTCCAGATTCTCTTCCATGCGCGCTGTAAAGCCGGTATCCACGATTTCAGGGAAGTGTTCTACCAGCAGGTCATTGACGACGAAACCTGTTTCGGTCGGGCTTAACCGCTTGGCCTCCCTCACCACATACCCACGCTCTTGGATCGTCGAGAGGATCGGCGCGTAGGTCGAAGGCCGCCCGATGCCGTATTCTTCCAGCGCTTGTACCAACGTGGCCTCGGTGTAGCGCGGCGGTGGTTGGGTGAAGTGCTGCTCTGGCAGCAGCCGGATCAACTCTTGCGCCTGACCTTCAACAATCCCTGCAGGGATGCGCACCGATTCCTCCTCGTCAGGCTTCTGATCTTCGTCCCTGGCCTCTTCATAAACCACCAGGTACCCTGGGAATGCAATGCTGGAGCCGGACGCCCGCAGCAGATAGGTATGTTCACCGGTCTTGCCGGTCACCTCAACCGACAGGGTGTCGTACACCGCCGCTTCCATCTGCGAGGCGACAAAGCGCTGCCACACAAGCTGATAAAGCCGGAACTGGTCGGGGCTGAGATACTGCTTGATTTTCTCCGGCTCGCGGAAGACCGAGGTGGGTCGGATGGCTTCGTGAGCTTCCTGCGCGCCTACCGCGCGGGTCTTGTATGTCGGCGGCGTCGCTGGCAGGAAGTCGTTCCCATAACGCTGGGTCACCCATTGGCGCGCCTCTTGCTGGGCGACCTCGGCGATGTTGGTCGAATCCGTGCGCATATAGGTGATCAGTCCGGTGCTGCCTCCTTCGCCCACGTCCAGTCCCTCATAGAGCTGCTGGGCCAGCGCCATCGTGCGCCGCGCAGTGTACCCAAGCTTACGCGAAGCTTCCTGCTGCAATGTGCTCGTAATAAATGGCGCCGCCGGCTTACGCCGCCTTTCCCCGCGCTTGATGCGCGTGATGGTATAGGCGGCCTTCTCCATGTCCTCCAAAACGGGCTTGACCACTTCCGAGCTGGACAGCTCTGGTTCCTGCTCGTCGATGCGCGCAAGGCTGACCAGGTAGGTCGCATCGATGCCTTCCGGTTTTAATTCCGCCTTGACCGACCAGTACTCCTGCGGCACGAAGGCCTGTATCTCCCGTTCGCGCTCGACGACCAGCCGCAGCGCGACCGATTGCACCCGCCCAGCCGAAAGTCGGCTGCGTACCTTTTCCCACAAGATCGGGCTAATGCTGTAGCCTACCAGGCGATCGAGCACCCGGCGCGCCTGTTGCGCATTAACCAGATCCATGTTGATCTGCCGCGGGTGGGAGAAAGCTTCCGTAATGGCCGCCTCGGTAATCTCATGGAATACCACCCGTTTCGATAGCTTCGGTTGAATTTCGGCCGCCTCCATCAAATGCCAGGCGATGGCCTCACCTTCCCGGTCAGGGTCGGTAGCCAGGTAGATTTCCTCGGCAGTTTTAGCAAGCTGCTTGAGCTCTTTAACCACCGGCCGCTTCTCGTTAGGCACCCGATATTTGGGCGTGAAATTGTTTTCCACATCCACCGACAATTCCGAGCGCAGCAGGTCGCGCACGTGGCCTATCGAGGCTTTCACGGTATAGCCCTTGCCAAGGAATCTACCGACGGTGCGTGCCTTGGCTGGCGATTCCACGATCACCAGCTTGCCGTTGCGACCTCCGTTTTTCCTTTCGGGTTTCGGGAGCTGCTCGTGCGCAGGTGTCCGCCCCATGCGGTACAGCTTTGTGCCGCAAACCGGGCAGACGCCCCGCGTCAGCGGTGCTCCTAGCGCGTTATAGTCGGCTTGCGGGTCTTTCATTTCACGCTTGGTTTTGCACTTCACACAGTAAGCTTCCAATTCTATCTCTCCTGAATACCCTTTCCTTACGGGATGAATGATCTACTCGGGCCAGCGCTCCAACCAGACTGATCACTCCTGTTCATCACATGATTGCATTGAAAGGGTGCTAAATGTAACGGCTCTGGTCAGAAGAGGATTTGAGCTGATTGACCAGATTGCGCACTTTTTGGGATTGCTTTCGATCACAGATCAATAACGCATCCCCCGTGTCCACGATGATCAAATCGTTCACTCCGATGGTTACAATCAATTTATCATCATCGCCGCTGAACACCAGTGTACGGTTGGTGTCGAGTCCCATGTGGTTGGCGCCCATCAAAATGTTGCCATCTTTATCTGCTGGAATCACATCAAACAACGAATCCCAGCTACCCACGTCATTCCAGCCCAAACCGGCTGCAGGGATGACAGCCACCTGCCGGGCGTACTCCATGATGCCATAATCGATTGTTTCCGACCTAAGATCCTTCCAAACACTTTGGATGCGCCTGGCTTCTTCATCCTTACCTTCGGCTGCTGCGATGTACTGCAACCCGCTATAGAGGGCAGGCATATGTTGGCGAAATTCATCCAGGATGCGATCGACCCGCCAGATAAACATGCCTGAATTCCAATCGTGATCGCCGCTGGCCAGCATGTCTTGAGCCGCGGCTTCGTCCGGCTTTTCTTTAAACCGCACAACGCGGTAGACAGGAAAACCCTCATAATTCCCCAGAAATTTTCCGCGTTGGACATAACCGTAGCCGGTGGCTGGATAGGTCGGCGTTATGCCCAGCGTCACCAGATACCCTTCCTGTGCGACCTCATACGCTGCAGCCAGAATCTGGCGGAACAAGGCTTCGTCTCGGATGTAATGATCAGAAGTCAGCACCGCCATCACTGCCTGCGGGTCGCGCGCCTGGATTGCCACTGCCGCTAATCCAACCACTGAAGCCGTACCGCGCGGCATTGGCTCGATCAGATAGTTTTCGACCGGGAGCTGTGGGCACTGCCTCTGCAGCTCCTTGGCCTGCTCCGCCACCGTAACTACCAGGATGCGCTCGGAGGTGAACAGCTCCTCCACCCGTTCCACCGCAATCTGGAATAACGTACGCTCGTCGAACAACCGCAGCATCTGCTTGGGGCGTGTCTGGCGCGAGAGCGGCCATAATCGCGTCCCCCCGCCTCCCGCCATGATTACTGCATAATATGCCTGTTCCTTCACGCCTCTACCTCGTACGAACCCATCTCCTCACGTACACCCACGTAATGCATTCCTCCGACCTGTTTCACCATACCTTTTAGCTCCATGATGGCCAGCGCCGCGGTCACCTTCTCGATCGGCAGTCCCGATTGCGCACGGATATCGTCCACATGCAGCGGCTGGCTCCCAACGACTTGCAACAATCGCGCTTCTATTTCGTCAGCAGGCAGCGCCAACATGGCCGGCGGAGGCACCTCTCGCCCGTCCAGCTTGAGCACGTCCAGCACATCCTGCGGCGTCAGCAGTGGGTGGGCACCTTCCGCTATCAGCCGGTTGCAGCCGCGACTTTGCGGCGCCAGGATGCTGCCTGGAACAGCGAACACCTCCCGCCCTTGCTCGCCAGCGAAGGTGGCGGTGATCAACGCGCCGCTCTCTTCCCCAGCCTCCACCACCACAGTCGCCATCGCCAGTCCGGAGATGATGCGGTTGCGCGGAGGAAAGTTGGCGCTTTCCGGCGGGGTGCCCGGAGCGTAATCGCTGAGCAACCCGCCGTGCGCGATCAACTGCTCGGCGAGTTGGCGGTGTTCCGGCGGATAGATACGTTCCACGCCGCATCCCATGACTGCCAGACTGCGTCCGCCGGCTTTTACGGCGGCAGCGTGCGCAACCGCGTCCACTCCGCGAGCCAGGCCGCTCACCACGGTCACGCCATTCAGCGCCAGGAATGTTGCCAGGTCTTCGGAGACCTGACGACCGTAAGCCGTTATGCGCCGCGTCCCCACGATAGCCACTGCCCGCCCGTCCTCCGGCGTCAGCGTCCCGCGCAGGTAGATCACCGGTGGCGGCTGGTTGATCTCCAGCAATCGCCGCGGGTAATCATCCTCATTCCAGGTGATGACCCGAATGCCCAGCTTGCGAATCTTTTCCCAGTATTCCGCCAGATCTACCCGCTTGCGCACGGCGGTCAGGTTCTCGACGATCCGCGGAGAAAGCCCGGCCGCGCGCAACCGCTCGCCGGGCGCGCGCCAGGCCGCCTCCAGGTCCCCCTCAAACGCATCCAGCACCGCGCGCATGCGCACAGCTCCGATGCCCTTGACGAGATTAAACGCGACCCAGTACGCTTTTGGGTCCATGTCTGCGTTGCCTTGAACTCAGAGCCACTCCGGAGGGCGTACGCGCATTGTTCCTTCCTCCAGATCGACTCCTATGATGACCTCTTGAATGGCGGGCAGCAAAAGCTCTTCTCCATCCGCCATGCGCACCAAATAAACATCGTTCGCTCCGGTCTCGAGGATTTGTTCCAGCTCGCCGAGCACGCGGCCGTCTTCATCGACCACTCGCAATCCAAGCAGTTGGTGGTGATAATAAACCCCTTCAGGCAAGGCTGGGATCTGATCGGAACGTACGTAAACAATCTGATTGCGCAGCGCCGCCGCCCGATTCACGTCCTCGTACCCTTCGAAAGCAACCAGCAAAGCGCGGTCGGCGCGGCGTACGCTGCTCAGGCATACCGAAGTGTGGTCGCTGCCGATGTAAACCTCTTTGCCTTTGCGCAAACGCTCGGGAAAATCGGTGATTACCTCCATCAGCATTTCGCCGCGCACACCGTGTGTACGCTGCAGCCGGCCAACTGCCAGAAAAATAACTGTTTGATTCAGGTGTAAGCCGGCGTTCTCGGAGTGTGATCTCTCTGCGGCGGTGCTGCGCCGGCGCTTCATCGCGGCTCGATCACGTCCAATGAAACCTGTTTTCCCTCACGTGCGGCAGCCACACGCAGCAGGATACGCAGCGCGTTGGCCACGCGCCCGTTCTTGCCGATCACTCGACCCATGTCCTCTTTAGCCACCCGTAGCTCAAAGTGCACTCTGCTTCCGCCGCGGGTCTGAGTTACCTGGACCTGGGTTGGGTCGTCGACAAGAGAACGGGCCACGTATTCGATCAAATCTTTCACAGCGGCTCCTTTCGACGCACCAAATCACGTTGGCCGGCGGAGATCCGATGCCTGGATTTGGGAAGACCGATATTAACCACGCGTTTTTACGCTCACGCCGCGCTTTTCGTACGCCGCCTTGGCCTCTGCAAGCAGATTCTCGAGCGGTTCTCCCGCCTTGAAACGCGCGAAGCGGTCCATCAACCCTATACTATTGAAGATCTTGACCACTGCTTCGCTTGGCTGGGCGCCGTTCTTCATCCATTTGTATACCCGCTCTTCGTCCAGCAAGATCGTTGGTGGATCGGTGCGTGGATTGTATGAACCTAAAATTTCCAGAAATTTCCCATCGCGGGGACTTTCTTCGTCGGCCGCTACCACCCGGTAACTGGCCTGGTTTCTCAAACCAGTGCGCCTTAATCGAATGCGAACCATCGGAAATCCTCTCCTTGATACAGATGATTATAATCTATTCAATCGTCTTGCCGAAAAACCCGCGGAATCTTGAGAGGGGCGCCGGAAGTAGGCGCAAAACTCCGAGGTTCTCGCCAGACTATCCAAACAGGCGGGGCACTCCGCGCCCACCCGTCTTTTGCAGCGTTTTGAACAACCGTTGCGCCTCGCGGAACTGTTTGAGCATCCGGTTAACCACCTGGACATCCGTGCCTGAACCGCGGGCAATGCGCCGCCTTCGGCTGGCGTTCAGGATCTCCGGATGCCGGCGCTCTTTCACCGTCATCGAATTGATGATCGCCTCAGTCACCTTGAGCTGCTTCTCGGCCTCCTCGGGTGAGATACTTCTCGCCGCCTGTCCAAGATTGCCGGGCAGCATTTCCAGAAGCTGGCCGAGCGGTCCCAGTTTGCGCACCTGGCGAAGCTGCTGGGCGAAGTCTTCCAGGGTGAACTGACCCGACATCATTTTTTCGGCCTGTTCGCGCGCAGACTGCTCGTCCAGCGCCTGTTCGGCTCGCTCGATCAGCCCCAGCATGTCGCCCATTCCCAGGATGCGCGAGGCCAACCGGGATGGGTTATATACTTCCAGGGCGTCCAGGCCTTCCCCGGTCGACAGCAGCTTGATCGGTACACCCGTCACACTGCGGATGGAGATGGCCGCGCCGCCGCGCGCATCGCCATCCATCTTGGTCAGGATGAGCCCGGTGAGGGTCACCGCATCGCGGAAGCCCTCCGCCACGTGTAGCGCCTCCTGACCGATCATCGCGTCCACCACCAGCAGCACTTCCGCCGGCGGCACCTTCCGGCTGATGGCGCGCAGCTCATCCATCAGCTCTTGATCGAGCTGCGACCGCCCGGCCGTGTCCACGATCAGCACGCTGATCCCGCCTTTTTGAGCCTGATCGAATGCCCGCGCCACCAGATCTGGCGGAGCGACATCCTCCTGGCTGAAGACCGGCGCGCCCACCCGTTCACCCAGCGTCTGCAATTGTTTGATCGCCGCGGGCCGATATGGATCCGCCGCTACCAGCATCACCCGCTCACCCTGCGAGCGCAGCAGACGCGCCAGCTTGGCGGCTGCGGTCGTCTTCCCCGATCCTTGCAGCCCGACCAGCATCATCACGCGTGGTCGCGGACCGTTCAGGTTCAGTCGCTCCGGCTCACCCAAGGTGGCGATCAGCTCTTCGTTGACGATCTTGATCACCTGCTGGGCTGGATTGAGCGCTTTTGAAACTTCCTGGCCGACCGCACGCTCGCGCACACGTTGGATGAAATCCTTGACCACAGTGTAATGTACATCGGCTTCCAACAAGGCCAGACGCACCTCACGCATGGCCGCGTCGACGTCGGCCTCGGAGAGCCTTCCCCGCCGGCGAAGTTGCTGAAATACCCCGTTGAGACGCTGTGTCAGATTCTCGAACACGTTATCTACCGTCGTGATACAATAGAAAGCCCACCGCATCATACCCAGACCTGCGGAAGGCCGGCAGAACGATGGGATTTTAGCCCGGTTATGATCATCGGTCAAGGGCGTCGCGTTCGCCGTCTGTTTCGTCTTTGCAGGTAAATGTTATCCCGCCGCAACGATTTCTATGCTCATGGGTTAATAAAGTGACACGCAGCCCGCGCTGGGTTCCAGAAATGAACATCGGGAGAGATTATGTCCAAGATCGCCATCGTGACCGATAGCACGGTGACCATGCCCGACGATATTCTGCGCCAATACCCCATCTTTGTCGCGCCCTGCATCCTGATCTGGGGTGAGGAGACGTACAGGGATGGCATCGATATCAAGCCGGCAGAGTTTTATACCAGGCTCAAGACCGCCAGGATCATGCCGACCACCTCCCAGGTGCCTCCCAATCTCCTTCAGGAGTTATACAGCCATCTGGCCGCCGAAGGGTACGAGATTCTCTCCATCTTCATCTCCGACCAATTATCGGGCACCATGCAGTCGGGCGTGCAGGCTAAAGCCATGGTGCCGAATGCACGCATCGAGCTGTTCGATTCCAAGGCCACATCCATGGCCATGGGTTTCCAGGTGCTGGCGGCCGCCCGCGCTGCCGCTCAGGGGGCCAGTCTGGAGGAGTGCATCGCCGCCGCCGAGAAAGCCCGTGAACTGTCTGGTGTGCTCTTCGTAGTAGACACACTCGAGTTCCTACACCGTATGGGACGCATCGGTGGTGGCGCTCGTTTCCTGGGCACAGCACTGGATTTCAAACCCATCCTCGAGCTCAAAGAAGGCCGCGTGGAAGCTGTCGAACGCGTGCGCTCGAAACGCAAGGCTTATTCGCGCCTCCTTGACCTGGTCGAGCGCCGCATCGCTGGCCGCACGCCGGTACGCGTTGCCGTGCTCCACGCCAACGCCGAAGAGGATGGCCGCGCCCTGCTTGACGAAGCCGCCAGGCGTTTCCAGGCGGTCGAGTCCATCCTAACCGAATTGAGCCCCGTTATCGGCGCCAACGCTGGCCCAGGCACCGTCGGCCTGGCTTACCTGGCGGGTATGTAGTCCATAAGGATGTGCCGGATAAATTTGTGAGCCCCGCTCTAGTAAGGCGGTGCTCATTTTTATTTTATTCAAAGCACAAAAGGTGATCACTGGCTTTCGACCGTCCAGGCTCCTCTGCCTCAAAATTGAGTACAATTAGTCTTGCTTTGGTTGATCTGAATTCTCATTCCCGGAGGATTTTATGCGCACTTACGCCGACATCGGCGTCCAAATCCCGCAGATTCTCCTGCCCCGCCCCGGCATCGACCTGACTCGCTGGGCGGTTATCGCTTGCGACCAGTTCACTTCGCAGCCCGAATATTGGGCCGAAGTGGAGCGCATCGTCGGCGACGCCCCATCCACCCTTCACATCATCCTACCCGAGGTCTACCTGGGCACTGCCGGCGAGGAGCAGCGCGTCAGCCATGCGCAGGCCACGATGCGGGCCTATCTCGAGCAGGGCATCCTCCAACCTTACGACGGCATGGTGTACGTCGAGCGCACGATCGACAGCAAGAAACGGCGCGGTCTGCTGCTGGCCCTTGACCTCGAGCGTTACGATTACTCCCCCGGCTCCACCAGCCTCATCCGCGCCACCGAGGGTACCATCCTCGAACGGCTGCCGCCCCGCATGCGCATTCGGGAAGGCGCCCCCCTCGAAGTGCCCCATATCCTCGTTCTAATCGACGATCCCGATCGAACGGTGATCGAGCCGGTGGAATCCGCCCGCTCACGTTTGCCAAAATTGTACGATTTCGAGCTGATGCTTGGCAGCGGTCATCTCACCGGATACGGCCTGGCCGATCCTGCTTTGCAGGAAAACGTCATCCAGGCCTTGCGCCATCTGGCCGATCCGGCCAGATTTCGCCAGCATTACCACCTCGATCGCGGGCAGGATGTCCTTCTTTTCGCTGTGGGAGACGGCAACCACTCCCTGGCCACCGCCAAGGCGATCTGGGAAAAGATCAAGGCCCGCGTGGGCATGGATCACCCTGCCCGCTTCGCCCTGGTTGAGATCGAGAATCTTCACGATGAGGGCCTCGAATTCACCCCCATCCATCGTGTGCTATTCGCCGTAAAGCGCCCACTGACCGAAGCGCTGCAAGAAGCCTTCGGCAAGGAGGTGAGCATCCAACCCATGGACAGGTTCCAGGCCATGGCCTCGGCGGTTGACCGACAGTCTGGTCCATCTCAATTAGTCGGCCTGGTGACCCCCGACGGCTGTTTTCTGGTCGAATTTGTCCGGCCCACCTCCAATCTCCCCGTTGGAACTTTGCAGCCCTTCCTGGATGCTTTCATTAAGAACCGAGGCGCGGAAAAGATCGATTACGTCCACGGCGAGGACGTGGTAGCTAATCTGGGAGCTCAGGCGGGGAATGCTGCATTCTACCTGCCGGCCATGCCCAAGAGCGACCTGTTCAAAACCGTAATTCTGGATGGCGTATTACCCCGCAAGACCTTTTCCATGGGGGAGGCCAAAGAGAAGCGCTTCTACATGGAATGCCGCCAGATCGTATGAACGGCGCCGATCTCCCTTCAATATCCCCTTTACGCGCCTGACCGGCCTTTAGCATGGGACTCCATTGGCCTGTGCGCGCATTCCTGACGGCTGCAGCCTCCCTGAGCCTTCTCTCAGCCTGCAGCCGTGGGGGCGGTAATTCGCTTCCCACCGCCGCTGTAAAGGTAGATCCAACGCCTTCGTCCGGCCTATCTGTTGCCACAAATCTCCCTATTCCACCTGCCTCTTTTTCACCCTCCTCGACCCCAACCGTCGCTTCCACCCAGAAGCCCGCCTTTCACGTTTGTTCCCCCCTCCAGGACATGACCCTGGCCGAGCTGCCGCAGATTGTGGTCAACCCATTTACACCGCCCCGTCCTGGCGAAGACGATGGTCATCACGGCGTCGATTTCGCCTATTACCACCGCGGCGCTCACCAAACCATGGTCGGTTTGGGCATCTACTCTGTGTTGGCAGGGCGTGTCGCATCGGTCATCGACGATCGCCCACCGTACGGCAATATGATTATGGTAGAGACCCCCCTGAAAGACCTCCCTTCCGCATTCCTCTCCCGCCTCATCCTGCCTCCGAGCGCCCTTGCACCCACACCCAGTCCGCGCCTCTCCTGTCCGGTGCTCACGCCGCCCGCCGCCGATGGCGGACAGCGTTCCCTCTACCTGCTCTATGCCCATATGGAAAAACCGTCCGATCTCAAAGTTGACGACCCAATCGGTTGCGGCCAGCCGTTAGGATCGGTGGGCAACACCGGCTTTTCCGGTAACCCACATCTGCATTTCGAGGTGCGCGTCGGTCCCAGCGGCTCCACCTTCGAGGCCATGTCCCATTACAACAACCGGGCCAGCCAGGTTGAGATGAGCAATTACTGCCTGTGGCGCATCAGCGGTTATTACCAGCTCGTGGATCCGCTTGCGGTCCTGGCGGCTGGCGAAGCCTTCGAAGCCGGCCCTCAGCCCGCGAATTGACCTCCTTAGCAGCCATGCCCCGATTAAGCCGGTGATTATGCCTCTGCCCTTTTCCTCGAACCAGGAGACCCCTTTCCGCTTGCCGATATCATCCCTCTGGCGCGGACGTTGCAACCAGCTTCCTTTATGAGCGATCGCCCATCATTCCAGGTCACTCTGACCCCACGCAGCCTGTTGATCGTCGTCCTGGTCAACGCTTTGTTGCTTACGGTGATCGCAATTGCCGCTGTGAACGGCCACGCGCGTCCTGTCGCTCCGACCTCAAACGCCGCAGCCTTTTTTCCTTCCTCATCGCCGCAGCAGTCGGATGTGCGCGCACCACTAACGGCTTCTTCTACCTCAGGGCCGTCTTCGGCGATCACCCCTGATAACCGTGCTGGCCTTGCCATCATTTCCATGGGCGATAATGGTTATGCGCATCTGTTCGCCTTCCAGCCCCCTTCCCTATCCTTCTCCCCCATCACCTCTTCTCCCTGGGATGACCTCACCCCCGCCCTCTCCCCAGATGGCTCGCGCTTGGCCTTCGCCTCCCGGCGCAATGGCTACTGGAACCTCTACCTCCTCGATCTCCGCTCGGGTTCCCTTACTCAGCTCACCGATTCTCCAGCTTACGACGCCTCGCCTTCCTGGTCCCCCGACGGTCATTGGCTGGCTTTCGAGAATAATGAGGACGGCAACCTCGAGATATTCATCCTGTCCGTAGATCATCCCGATCAACCCCCAATGCGCATTACCGACGATCCCGCCGCCGATTTCTCCCCAGCCTGGTCCCCGCAGGGACGCGAGATCGCCTTCATCTCCGACCGCAGCGGCCAGGACGAAGTCTGGATCGACTACCTGGATCGCATCCAGGACCGTTTCGTAAAAGTCAGCAACGATGCCGCCTCGACTCACGCCCATCCGGCCTGGTCGCCTGACGGCACACAACTGGCCTGGTCAGCTTCCTCCGATGGTCTGCCGGGCATTTACGTCTGGGATAGCCGCCAGCCGCAGAATACGCCTCGGCGCATCGGCTCCGGAGATTGGCCTGTGTGGAGCCCGCAGGGTGACGCGATCCTGGCACAATGGGGTGAGCCCAATCGCGATTTGCTGGTGATCTACCGCCTGGATGACGGCGACATCCTCATACCGCCTGAGCCGCTCCCTGGCCCACTTTCCGGCATCACCTGGGCGGTCGGCGATTATCCGCTTGCCATTACCGGCAGCCGTGTCGCGGATAGAACCGCAGCCCCCCAGACTCTCACGCAGGTTCCATCCCCACCACCGGACGGGCCTTTCGCCGACCGTGTTTCCCTGCAGCCTCTCCAGGGCGTGACCGCTCCAGTGGCGATGCTCAATGAACAGGCCATAGCCTCCTTTGAATCCCTGAAGACGCGCATCGCTCAGGAAATCGGCTGGGATGTGCTTTCCAGCCTGGAAAACGCCTTTGTCCCGCTCACCGCGCCGCTCGCCCCCAATCTGGGCGACGACTGGCTTTACACCGGCCGGGCGTTCGCTATCAATTCTGCTCCATTGACGGCCGGGTGGATGGCGCTCGTCCGTGAGGATTACGGCGCTCAGACCTACTGGCGCGTCTATCTGAAGACCCGTTATCAAGATGGGTCGCAGGGGCGTCCGCTCCATCGGAGAACCTGGAATTTATACGCCCGCTATAGCGGTGATCCGTCTGTATACGAGCAGGGCGGAGCCCTTAGCTCTGCCGTTCCGGACGGTTACTGGTACGACTTCACCGCCCTGGCCGCGCAATTCGGCTGGGAACGCCAGCCCTCCACATTGGATTGGCGCACCTTCTTCCAGGGCGCTCGCTTTAACGAATTTGCCTTCACCGGCGGGCTGGACTGGCGCACCGCCATGCTGCAGCTTTACCCGCCCGAGGCGCTGGAAACCCCCACGCCATTGCCGCTACCTTCTCCCACTCCCACGCGCACGCCCTGGTGGATGGTGCCGCGCACCCCTACCCCCACGCCGACGGCCACCACCACCTCGACTCCGCGCCCTACCTGGACACCGTTGCCAACACCTTGATTCCGATGGCTTGCCCTCCCACACACAAACCCCTCCCCTTGCTCCTGACCGTTTTTGCATCGCTGGCCCTATCGGCCGGCTGTCTGCCGATGGGGGTCGCGCGTGACCAGGCTGATGCGCTCCTGGCCATCCCGGTCGATGCTGCCCCGCAGGTTGCCTCGACCGAGGCGGCGGCAACCGCCGCTTCTGCCGGACAGGCTGCGGCAAATGAGACCAGGTCACCTGCCCCCTCGCCATCGCCGGAAACAGACGCCTTGCGCTTTGTCTTCCCCACACCCGCTCCTGCTCCCAAATCCGCCTGGAGGCCCCCCCTCTATCCCGTCCCCTGGGCCCTGTCGCCTTATGACCATTTTTACTTCAACCGTCCGATCGCTGCCGATGAGGTCAACTGGCCGCTGGCCGATTACCGCTATGGCGGCGTATTCTTCGGCTCGGACAACATCCACACCGGCATCGATATCGATGCCCCCTTCAACACGCCGGTTCTTGCCGCTGCTCCCGGCACAGTGGTTTGGGCAGGATACGGCCTCAGCACTGGCGCCTTCGATTCCAAAGATCCATACGGCCTTGCTGTCTCCTTACGGCATGACTTCGGCTACAACGGAGCCCGCCTGTATACAGTTTACGCCCACATGAGTTCTGTTTCTGTAAAGGTCGGTCAGACCGTCCAGGCCGGAGATCAGCTTGGCCTGGTTGGAAACACCGGTTTCACCACTGGCCCCCATCTTCACTTTGAGGTGCGCCTGAAAGAGAACGATTATTTCTCCACCCGCAATCCAGAATTATGGCTGGCCCCGCCCCAGGGGTGGGGCGTTCTGGTTGGCCGTGTTATGGGCACCAATGGCCTCCCACTCGAAAATCAGCAAGTGCTGGTCAAAACCAAATCCGGATCGCAGGAATGGCTGGTGCGCACGTACGCGGGGTTGACCGTCCACAGCGACGATTATTACCAGGAGAACATGGTGTTGAGCGACCTCCCCGCTGGGGAGTACACGATCTGGATCGCATACAACTATGGCGTCTACAACTACAACGTTAAGATCAACCCGGGGCAGATCACTTATTTCACCTTTCGTGGGAGATACCTTTACAATACGAAATTGCCCCCGCCTCCCGGCTCCAATTCAATCCCCATCCCATAGGGCGTGTTTCCACAGCTCCCGAGGACATCGATTCGGATGGCTTTATATCTGCGCGCCGTAAGCAGGCCCATCCACTTTCGACTTGACATCTCGAACACCTGTGCTATAATTGGGTCAGGTGTATAATCATTTTGTTGCTCCATTTCCATTTTGAGGAGACTTGCGCATGGCCCGCAAACCGATCTCGAATCCCCCGCCCCTGCCCTCCGATGGCGATGCCGCAAACATGGACGATGCCAAACGCGCCGTTCTCGACCGCGCCTTGGGCGAGATTATCAAACGCTACGGCGAGGGCTCCATCATGCGTTTGGGTGAAGCCCACCACATGGAAGTGGCCGCCATACCCACCGGCTCACTTTCGCTGGACATCGCCCTGGGTGTCGGGGGCATCCCTCGCGGGCGCGTTACCGAAATCTTTGGCCCGGAATCTTCCGGAAAAACCACCATCTGTCAGCATATCGTCGCCGAAGCTCAGAAAATGGGCGGCACCGCCGCGTATATCGACATGGAACACGCCCTTGACCCCGCCTACGCCGCCCGCTGCGGAGTGGATATCGACCGGCTGCTAATTTCGCAGCCAGACACCGGCGAGCAGGCGCTCGAGATCACCGAAACCCTGGTCCGCTCTGGCGCGATCGACGTGGTGGTGATTGATTCGGTCGCCGCGTTGGTTCCCCGTGCCGAGATCGAAGGAGATATGGGCGATGCAACCATGGGCATGCAGGCCCGCCTGATGTCTCAGGCGTTGCGTAAGCTTTCCAGCGCAATCAACCAGACCAAAACCGCCGTGGTGTTCACCAACCAGCTCCGCCAGAAGATCGGTGTTATGTTCGGCAACCCTGAGACCACCCCCGGCGGTCTGGCGCTCAAGTTCTATGCTTCTGTCCGCCTCGACACCCGCCGCATCCAATCCATCAAGGTGGGCGCCGAGATCATCGGTACGCGTGTCCGCGTGCGCGTCGTCAAGAACAAGGTCGCTCCGCCCTTCCGCGTGGCCGAGTTCGACATCATGTACAACGAAGGTATCTCCAAGGTGGGCGATATCATCGACCTCGCCACCAGCCTGAACATCGTCGACAAACGCGGCGCATTTTTCTCCTACGGCGATGTGCGCCTGGGCCAGGGACGTGAAAACGCCAAGGAATTCCTCCACCAGAACCCGGCTCTGACACAGGAGATCGAATACGCCATCCGCCAGCGCGCCCTGGGCGGCGAGATGCCCCTGCCCCTGACCACCGCCGATGAAGACGGCGGTTCGGCGGAAGACTGATTTACGCCCAGCTTTCGCCCGTTCGTCTATCTGACCATAGCCGTTATAGCACGAGGGCAGTGATCGATCACTGCCCTCGCGTATATACCTTCGGTTGCAATGCGAAACCCGCAATTGGGTTACAGGCTAAGTTCCTTCCTGCCATGAATTCAGGTACGCCTGCTGTTCACTGGTGAGATCATCGATCTTCACCCCCATCGCCTCCAGCTTGAGGCGTGCGATTTCGCGGTCCAGCTCTTCCGGCACGCTGTACACCTGTTTCCCCAGCCTGGCGTGGTTTTTGATGATGAACTCGGCTGAGAGCGCCTGGTTAGCAAACGACATGTCCATCACGCTGGCCGGATGGCCTTCCGCAGCCGCCAGATTGATCAGCCTCCCTTCGGCCAGCAAATAGATCGAGCGACCGTCCTGGAGGAGATATTGCTCGACGAACGGGCGCACAAGTCGCTTGTCGGTCTTCATTTCCTCCAGCGCCGGTATGTTAATCTCCACATTGAAGTGCCCGGAATTCGCCACGATGGCGCCATCTTTCATCACTTCAAAATGCTTGCGGTCCAGCACATTGATGTCTCCGGTGACGGTTACGAAGATGTCCCCGATGCGGGCAGCCTCCTCCATCGGCATGACCCGATAGCCGTCCATCACCGCTTCCAGCGCCGGCAATGGGTTTACCTCGGTAACCACCACATTCGCGCCCATCCCCCGCGCGCGCATGGCCAGACCCCGCCCGCACCAACCGTATCCCGCGACCACGAAAGTCTTCCCGGCCAGCAGGGTATTCGTCGCCCGCACGATCCCATCGATGGTTGACTGGCCGGTGCCGTAGCGGTTATCGAAGAAATGCTTCGTCATGGCGTCGTTCACCGCGATAACCGGGAATGACAGCGCGCCATCCGCCGCCATCGCTCTCAGGCGGATCACGCCGGTGGTTGTCTCTTCAGTTCCCCCCATCATCCCCGCGAGCAGCTCGCGACGCTCCTTGTGCAGTGTGCTGACCAGGTCCGCGCCATCGTCCATGGTGACTTGTGGCCGGTGATCCAGTGCGGCGTTGATGTGCTTGTAATAGGTGGCGTGATCTTCACCCTTGATCGCGTACACCGGGATCTCGAAATGGGTTACCAGCGATGCAGCCACATCGTCCTGGGTGGAGAGCGGGTTAGAGGCAGTCAGCACCACATCGGCGCCGCCCACCTGAAGCGTCCGCATCAGATTGGCAGTCTCGGTGGTGACATGCAGGCAGGCGGACACGCGCACACCTTCCAGGGGCCTCTCTTTGGCAAATCGCTCCCGGATCAGGCGTAATACCGGCATCTCCCGTTCAGCCCACTCGATGCGGCGGCGACCGCCTTCAGCCAACTTCATATCTTTGATGTCATAGTTATCCATGGAAATCCTCCGCTGTCAATTAGTTTGCCCGACCAGGAGAGCATCTAACAGCCCGCCGTCGTCATAATGACGCCGGTAGCGCGCCACGAACTCTTCCCGCGTGTACGAATGATTCTGCGGTCCCTTGTGCTCCAGGCAGAACGTCGCCGCCAGAGCCCCCATCCGCCCGCAAATCTCCCAATCCCACCCGCGCAGATAGCCAGCTAAAAAACCGCCTCGAAAGGCGTCACCAACCCCTGTGGGTTCCACGATCTTTTCCTCGGGGAAGGGCGGGATCTGGTAAAGCCGATCCTTTACATAAATACGCGCTCCCTGGTTGCCCAGGGTCACGACCATGAACTTGACTTTCTCGAGTATTTCCTCAACGCTCAATCCTGTGTGCGTGCGTAGTAATTCGAACTCATACGCATTCAGAAAAACCGCCTCGGCTCCATCCACCCCTTCGCGCAGCTCCTCCCGCGACATGCGCACGATCTGCTGGCTGGGGTCGTACAGATAGGGCACGCCCATCTCGCGGCATTCTCTGACGTAGCGCACCATGGCCTTGGGATCGTTGGGGGAAATAACTACAAAATCCGGCTGCCCGCCTTGCAATTCACGGAGCGAGATTTCCGCTGCGTGAGCCATGGCGCCGGTGTAAAAACTGGCGATCTGCGAGTTAGACCGATCGGTGTTGGCGAAGAACGACGCGGTGTATTCACCCTGGATCACACGCACATTGCTGGTATCCACCCCCTTGCTTTCCAGCCAGGTGCGATATTCGGCGAAGTCCTCACCCACGGTTGCCACCAGCCTTGGCCGCTCGCCTAACAACGCTAGTGTATAGGCGATATTCGGCGCTGTCCCGCCGCGTTGTTTGACCATCGAATCGACCAGGAAGGAGAGGCTGATGGATTCGAGATGATCGAGCAGGATGTAATCGCGAAAATAGCCTGGAAAGGACATCAAGTAGTCATACGCAACTGAGCCGGTGCAGGCAATGTTCATCCTGGATATCCCGTCCTGTGAGAAATTATTCCCTGCCGCGGATCATCTGCGGCAGATTTAACTCGAATGGAGGGTAAATCACCCCGCGGTCAGTGATCAAGGCGGTGAGCAAACGGCCTGGCGTAACGTCAAAGGCCGGATTGCGCGCGGTGGCTTCCAGCGGGGCGACACGCTCACCATGCATCTGAAGATCCAGCACCTCCCCGGGGGATCGCTCTTCGATCGGGATCTCATCTCCACTCGTTATTGACAGATCCACCGTGGAAGCTGGAAAAACGGAGTAGACCGGTACGCCGTTGTCGTGTGCGGCCAGGGCCAGCATGTAGGATCCAACCTTGTTGGCCACGTCGCCGTTCGCTGCGACCCGATCCGCGCCAAAGAGGACTTTCTGGGCCTGTCCGCTGCGCAGGAAATACCCGGCTGCGCCGTCCACAATGATGTCGTAAGGTATGCCATACTGATCCAATTCCCATGCAGTCAGCCGCGAACCCTGTAAGCGCGGCCGTGTCTCGTCCACCAGAACATGCACCCGCTTGCCCTGCTCGTGCGCCATGCGGATCACACCCAATGCTGTGCCCCAATCCACAGTGGCCAGCGCCCCGGTGTTGCAATGGTGAATAATCGTATCCCCGTCAGCAATCAGATCGGCGCCAAAGACGGCCATCCTTCGGTTGGTTTCCACGTCCTCGTCAGCCACCGCCTGAGCCTCACGCAGCAGGCTTGCGCGCAAATCATTCGCAGACCCGGAAAAGTCAGCCGCTACCGACATCAGGCGAGCTACCGCCCAGGATAGATTAACAGCAGTCGGACGGGCCGACCTGAGCTCTTCGGCCGCCAGATTCAGGTCGTTCTTCAAGTGCTGGAGGTCGTCAGCCTTGGATTGGAACGCCGCCAGCGCGAGACCAAATGCCGCCGCCGCTCCGATGGCTGGCGCTCCACGCACCACCATCTCGCGGATCGCCCAGGCCACCTGGCGATAGTCGGTGTACGAGACGATCTCCAGTTGGGTGGGCAGCCTGCGCTGGTCGATCATCTTCAACTGGTTATGTTCGTAATCCCATTCGATCGTTCGCATGGCGGCGGACACTAAAAAACGCCCTCAATCGAGAGCGCAGATACTCCAAACGCTACGAGTTTAACATGCAAATCGTGCTTTGTCAAAAGCCTTCCCGTTGCCGAAAAACCCTTTTTCGGAGGATATCTGCTTCCCTGCGCCGTACCTGCGTCGTTGCCAGTTTGATAATCTGACCCTTCCCCGCCTGCAACAAACCGGCGATCTCATCCGCTGTGCGATGATAGTCCTCTTTTCCCCCTCCGATGGGATCTTCAACATCGCCGATGAGGCCGCTCATGCCCATCAGGGTGTAGATTTTTCCCGCTTCAAGTGGGAACTCGGCGCGTAGCGCTTCCTTTTGACCCTCCTCCATGGTCAGGATCAGATCAAATGTATGGATCATCTCACCGGTTACTGTGCGGGCGCGGTGTTTGGAAAGATTCAGGCCGCGTGAAGCCATTTCCTGCTGCGCCTCCTCGGAGGCCTCCATACCATCCATGGCGCGCGTACCGGCGGACTCGACCCGCCAATCATCCCCGACCATTTGTTTGAACATAGCCGCTGCCATCGGCGAGCGGCAGATGTTCCCTGTGCAGACAAATAATACAGATGGCATAAGATATCATATCCTTGAAGATTGAGTTTGGTTGCCTCATCCGAGAAGAAACCCACTGCTGGCTTCCGTTTAGCGCTCCATACTGATAATCTGATCCTCCCAGAAATGCCAGCCCTCGAAGCGTTCCTGGAGGATGCGCTTGCCCTCACCAGGGCATTCTAACCCCATCAGCTCCATGTCAGCGTCGACCATGATGCGAACCAGCTCGCGGAAACGGATTTTTGGCTGCCAGCCCAATAACTCGCGGGCTCTGGAGGAATCAGCCATTAGATAATTGACTTCTGTTGGGCGGAAGTAGCGCGGGTCGATCTTCACATAATCATGCCAGTCCAGTCCAACGTAGCCAAACGCCTCATCCAGAAATTCGCGCGGCGAGTGCGCCTCGCCCGTACCAATCACATAATCGTCGGGCTTATCCTGTTGCAGGATCAGCCACATGGCTTCCACATATTCAGGCGCATATCCCCAATCTCGTTTGGCGTCCAGGTTTCCAAGATAGAGGTGTCTCTGCTTTCCCGCCAGGATTGCTGCCAATGCGCGGGTGATCTTTCGAGTGACGAACGTCTCACCGCGCCGCGGGGATTCGTGGTTGAAAAGGATTCCGTTGCAGGCGAAGAGATTGTACGCCTCGCGGTAATTGCGCGTGATCCAGTAAGCGTACACCTTGGAGGCTGCATACGGGCTGCGCGGTTCGAAGGGGGTGCGCTCGTTTTGCGGGGGTTGCGCCGAGCCGAACATCTCACTGGAAGAAGCCTGGTAGAAACGCGTCTTTATGCCGCTCTTGCGAATCGCCTCAAGGATGCGCGTCGTTCCCAGGGCAGTCACGTCGCCAGTGTACTCGGGCATGTCGAAGCTCACCCGCACATGGCTCTGCGCCGCCAGATGATAGATTTCATCCGGACGAATGCTGTAAATGGCATCCAGCAAGGTTCCTGGACTGGAAATATCCCCGTAATGCAGATAAAGCTGAACTTTCTCCCCATTACCGTGTGGATCGTGATAAATATGGTCGATTCGCCGCGTGTTGAAAGTGCTGGCGCGGCGAATCAAACCGTGTACCTCGTAGCCCTTCGCGAGGAGCAGTTCGGCCAGGTATGAGCCATCCTGTCCAGTAATGCCGGTAATGAACGCTTTCGTCACAAGTTGCCTCCAGGTGGTATCTTACCCGATCGCAATCTCCCCGCAATCCTGATCAGTCAATGCGGGTCATCGGTAGGTCGTGTTTCCTGCACCGGAAGGGCGCGCGTTTCTGGCTCCGGTGAACATAACCTTGGGGTGATGGCCCATCAATTATACACTCACTCTTCCTCCCACTCCCTGATTACAACCCTTTAGCAAGAATTGGATGGGATATTTCATGTGCAAAGATGAGTATTCAGGATCAAGCCGTGGCTGGATTATCTGGTAAAATCTGCGCATGAACGTCTTTCCTGGCGTGCTTCGAGGCGATTTGTGAATAGAAGAAGTTCGTTTTCCACCCTGCGCTGGATTTCTCTCGCGCTCATTCTGGCTGCTGCCGCCCTCGTTCTTCTCCAATTGATTACATTCAGTCGCGAACGAGCTGTTTTCCCCAAAGGGCAGAGAATCGCCAATGTGCCAGTTGGCGGCCTGGATCGCAACCAAGCAGCCCAGCGACTTCTCCAGGTGTATTCCATGCCTGTAGAGATTCATTACGGCGATGCAATCATCCAAATCAAGCCCTCTGTGGCCGGCTTCGACATGGATCTGGAGGGCATGCTCGCTGCCGCTGACCTGCAACGCGCCGGGAATAATTTCTGGACCGATTTCTGGGATTACTTGTGGAATCGTCCTCCCAAGGTAGTAGACGTCCCATTGCGGGCCTCGACATCGAAGGAACGCCTTCAAAATTACCTGGAGACTGAGATTGCCGCACGCTACGATCAGCCTCCTTCCCCCTCCATCCCCGTACCCGCCAGCGTCAATTTCCAGCCTGGAAAACCAGGAACCACCCTGAATATTGACCGTGCGGTCAACCTGATCGACGACGCCCTGCGCTCCCCTACTTCACGGGTGGTAAACCTGACGATTGATACCACTTCCGCTCCGCGTCCGTCCATCCAAAATCTGGAAATCCTGCTCAAGCAGATCATTGATCTGAGTAAATTCGACGGGCTGACCGAAATATACCTGCACGATCTGAAAACCAGCCAGGAGCTTCACTTTGCCTATCAGAATGGCCAAAATATATCCGTGAACCCTGATATCGCCTTTACCGCGGCCAGCACGATCAAAATACCAATTTTGGTTTCGATCATGCGCCGGTTAAGCGAACCCATTCCAGAGGACATCAGTACGCTGCTCACCCGTATTTTCGTCGAGTCGGACAACGCTGCCACCGACCAGGTGGTTATGGACGTGATTGACCGCGTTTACGGTCCGAAAGAGGTAACCCAGGATATTCAGGCGCTCGGTCTTCAAAATACTTTCTGGGCAGGCTTTTTTTACGATGGAGCCCCTTTGTTAATGACCGTCCAAACCCCCGCCAATCGGCGCACAGATATCAACACCAATCCGGATATCTATAATCAGACGACCCCATCCGATATCGGTATGCTTCTGGAGGACATATACCAATGCGCCCAAAATGGCGGCGGTGCATTGATCGCCGTCTTCGGCGATCAGCTCAATGCGACCAAATGTCAGCAGATGATCACTTATCTGGAGAGCGACCAGATTGGGGTGCTGATCCAGGCTGGTTTACCGGACGGCACCAAATTTGCCCATAAGCACGGTTGGGTTCAGGAATCAGACGGCCTGATCCATACCATGGGAGACGCTGGCATCGTGTTCTCACCCGGTGGGGATTACGTGCTGGCCATCTACCTGTACCAACCCACCCAGCTCGTCTTCGATCCGGCTAACCACATGGTCTCACAGTTGTCTCAGGCAATCTATAATTATTTCAATACAAGTTATTCCAGATAGAGCAAGGATGGTCAGGCTTCGTCCTGGGCGTCCAGCGCTTCCAGCAACAACTCGGCCTCTTCGGCGGTTATTTTCTTCTCCTGAAGCATTCGCAACACCTGCAAGCGCTCGTCCTCACCGGTCGGCTTTGCAGCCGGCGGGCTTACCTGCCCCTTTTTATTCGTCCCCTCAACCGCCGGAGTAGGAACTTCCACCTCCTTGATCGGTGTGGCAACTCCTGCATTTGCGCTTGCTGGTGCAGCCTGCGTGCTTTCGCTGCCAGTGAGCTTTTCCTCCACTCTCTTCATCGCCGAGTTAACCTGATACTGCATACGTCGCAAGGCCTGATCTAAAACACGATCCACGCGTTCGTTAAATTCCGCCGATCGCACAGAGGTGCTCACCTTTCGGCTGATGCGTTCACCCAGACTGCTTAGTTCCTGAGCGAAACCCGCTAGAAACTCATCGCCCGTCCACGCCGGCCGGGATTCGCTGGTCAGGGTTACTTCTCCTCCGGCCAGCAATGAGAGGGATGCTTCACCCTTTCCTAAGGTCAACTGGTAGGTATGCGCTTCGATGTGCTCTATTCGGCTGCCTAGCGATATCTCCATATCACCACTTCCGCTGTGGATATCGGCCCGCAAACTGGCATCCATCGGCAGGACAATGGTGATATCGCCGCCGGCGCGCAGGGTGTAATCCTGACCGGCTCTTGGTTTCAAGCCCACCCTGGCATCCCCGCCAACGGTGGTTTGCTGGCCGCCGCTGCCATCTTCAAGCGACAAATCCCCGCCAACCGTGATGACCGACGCCACGCCCATTACGTCCTTAATCCTCGCGTCTCCACCGACATGCTGAACGTTGAGATCGCCCTTCACGTGTTTGGCCATTAAATCGCCGCCAATGCGCTCGAGAAAGGCTCCGCCGATGTGGTGTAATGTCAGATCGCCTTCAACTTTTACAACCCGCAGATTTCCCTGGAGATCATACGCCTCGCCATCTCCGCCCACATGCTCGACATTCACGATGGCCAGAGACGGAACGCTGACTTCGCAATCCGCATCGGATGTGATTTCTACCCTGTCGCCTTCGTGCTGGACGTGTACATCTTTCGGGTCTTTGCTTTTCAGCAGGATTTCATTTCGCCCCCATCCTTCAATGCGCAGGTCGCCGGCGACCTTCAAGGTAATCAGCGGTTTACCTCCGCACGCAATCGTCGTTTCGCTCATGTCCTGTCACTCCTGAAGCATATTCTTTGTTTTTCGTCCGCTCCACCTGAGCAGGAGCTGCGGCTGAAAAATGTTATCTGTTTAAATTTCTGCTTATATCTTAGCACAAAACTTTATTTTGTCAAGGTATACTTTCGGATTATGAATATATAAGGAACATTTCCTTCATAAATTTTTAGGACTCGTGCAATTTATTAATATCACGGGGAAGGTGTTGGCATTACCGTGGCAGGCGTGGACAAACTTGGGCCATGCCTCACCTCAACCGTAAATACAGATCCCCAGGCTACATCGTGGGGCATGAACGGCATTAATAAGTCCAGCCAGATGGTCCCATCCGGATTTACGACGATGCGTTCGCCCCGATCGATGCACACCCACTCCTGGCCGCGAACGACGAAGATCGTGCCAAGCGGGTACTCAAGGGGGCAAGCCAATCCTTTCCCGACCCATTTTTGCCAGCGATCGCCGTTAGCCAGGTGGGCACACTCGTAATCGCAGTTAATGTCTCCATAGGGAGGCCAGTAATTGGAAAGGTGCGCTTGCACGGTTTCTGGCGTGACGATGGCGCCGGTCGATTTAACGGCGCCCTTAAGGGCATCCGGGGCGGCTGCAGAAAATGTCGAATTGAATGCAATGATTTGAGTGGGCGTGAGAGCCGCATCTTTCTCGGTGCCGACGGTTGGCAACAAGCTGCCGATCGGCGTAGTGGTTGGATGCGCCTTCTGTCTATCAGGCGGAACTGTTGGACCCAAAAGCGATCCGGCAACCAACATTCCGACCAAGGCAGCCACTCCCATCCATCCCCAAAACCGCCGCCCGTGGATAGTTTCGCGCTCCCCTGTGTTCATGAGCACCCAGTTCCCCCACCTCCACGGAACTCTGGCCAAATGGAATAGTATGACCGGTCAACTGCCCGGTCGAACTATCCTGAGTTGGTCGGCTTCAACGGTTTGTAATTTGCTTAACCGATCACGCACGATGGTACTCAATTCCATCAGGCTGCGCGATACGGGCGCCGATTTATTTTGAATGACAAACGGGATTCCTTGATTGGCGGAGCGGGTGACTGTTGCCGCTTCTAATGGGATGACACAATCCACACTCTGCTTCAGGTTTTCACCCACCCTCTCCGGCGAAATGGCCACCTTTTTATCGTATGAGTTGATCACGAAGATAATGCGCTGCCGGTTGATGTGCAAGCCATCGATGATGGAAAGGAACTGACGTGCATTCTTGATCGAAGCAATCTCCTGCGAGGTCAACAGCACAATGGCGTCAGCGGCGTCCATCGTCGAGAGGGTGATGTCGTTGAGGCTGGTCGGCGTGTCCACGACTATATATGTATAAATTCGCCGCAAGTACGATAATACCTTATAGAATTCTTCTCCGCTCACCTTTTCTGCCAGCTCGGGACGATTGGGCGCCACCATGATATGCACGCCTGATTTTGGATGCTCGACCATGACTTCCTCGATGATATCGGCGTCCAATTCATCCACCCGTTCGGTCAGGTCAAGGATATTGTGATATCCGACCTCGTTGAAGAACACGGCTACGTCGCCAAATTGCAAATTACCATCCACAATGGCCGTGGGTGTATCTTTCGAATGCAACGCCACGGCCAAATTGGAAGCCACCGTTGTGCAGCCCACTCCACCTTTGGGACTGTACACTTGAATAATTTTCCCGCGCGGCACAGGGGCTTTGACTTCGATCGGCGGTGTTGGAGCCACACGCAACGAACTGGCCCGCTTCTCATGAGCCAGCCCCCCTGCACGATAGACGGCTGAGCGGAGCTCATCGGGCATCGGCGGTTTGACGATGAAATCGCGCGCTCCAGCCAGCATGGCCCGGCGCATATAAGCTGGATCCACCTGCACCGCCAAGATCACGATTTGAGTGAAAGGAACTCGCCGGCAAATTGCTTCGGTGACCTGGATCTCATCAATATCCGTAAGGTTGACATCCAGCACAACCACGTCCGGCTCTTTCTCTGCAGCCTGATCAATGGCCTCTTTACCGCTTTTCGCCACCCCAAGGACTTCAATGCCTTTCTCGGCATTCAACAGGGTGCGAATTTTCTCGCGAGTTTCTGGATTGCTGTCGACCACAAGTACGCGGATGAGTTCTGTGTCATCCATGTTCATCACCTCCATGCCACTGGTAACAAAGCTCGTAAAACGTCATTTTCACTTAAACCGAGACAAACCCTTCATAACTCAGATAACTTTCAGGTTTAATGCAAGAAATGCACCCATCTCTTCAGCCGGCTGTAATTTGCTCCGGCAACTGCCGGGATCAGGCGATGGAACGTCTTGATCCTCTGTTCAAAACCCGCACAAGATCAATAACTGGCGATCAAAATTGGATCGCATACAGGAAATGATCGGTCGATCCAAAGAAGAGCAAATCGGCACAAATCACTGGAGCGCCTGTGATCGGCCCTCCAGTGGCAAATTTCCAAATTAAGCGGCCATTGGCTGCATCCAGGCAGTAAAGATTTCCATCCACTGAGCCGCATACCAGCTTCCCATCTTTGACAATCGGCGAGGCAGTCACCTGGTGCCCGGTTTGAAAGGACCATACTTCCCGCCCCGAAAAACGGTCCAGACAATAAATCGAACCATCCACGCTGCCGATATAGATCAGGTGATCATAGACACATGGCGTGGAGATGGAGCCTTTCTTCATGCGGTAACGCCATAATTCCCATCCCATTTTAGCATCAAAAGCATACATTGATGAATCCATGGAGGCGAAATACACATTCCCTTCCACGACCACCGGCGACGAAGTCACCGCCCGCTTGGCTTTATAATGCCAACGGATCCCTGCCATGTAATCCACACAATAAAAATTACCGTCTTCATCGCCGAAATAAATTAGCTTATCCTGCACGAACGGAGTAGAGCGCACCGGCCCATCGGCGGCGAAACGCCATAATCGCCGACCGGTAGCCAGGTTCAGGGCATGCAGGTACCCATCATCTGAGCCAAAAAAGACGTATTCTTCGGTTAAGACCGGAGATGAACGCACCCGCCCTTCTGTCCGGTAAGACCACACCAATTTACCGTCATGAGCAGTAACAACATAAAAGTTCTGGTCTTCTGAACCAAAATAAAGAAATGAATCCTGTGCCGCGGGACGACCTACGATTCCACCCTCTGTGGGAAACTTCCATAGAAGCTGGCCGTTAAACGCGTCCAGAGCATAGAGGTTGTTATCGAGGGTGCCAATATAGACTCCACCTTCGTAATATATCGGCGTGCCCCGAATTTCATCCTCCGCTTCGAAAGTCCATAGGGGTTTGATGAATTGATTTTGTTCGGCAACCCGTTGCAGGCTTCTCGAGCGGCTGGGGGTGATCAAACCTGTTTGCTGAGCCACTTTCATTAGCGCTTCACCCATCTCACTGGCGCTCTGGTAACGGTTTTCGGGCAAATATTCCAGTGCCTTGTTGATGACCGCTTCTAATTCTGGGGAAACGTTTGGATTGTACTGCCGTATGGGACGCTCTGCAAAAGTGAAGGGGGGTTCTCGCTGTGGGTCAACCCGAGTGAGCAAGTGGTGAAGCGTGGCACCTAAAGCGTAAATATCGCCAACTGGTGAAGCTTCTCCGCGATATTGTTCCGGCGGCGAGTAACCTTCGGTGCCCATCATCGTTCCGCGTTGCCCGGCTTTGAACACTTTAGCAATGCCGAAGTCGACCAGGATGACATGCCCAAACTGGTTGATCATTACATTTGAAGGCTTCATATCGCGGAAAATGATTGCCTCGGGCTTATGGCTATGCAAGAATTCCAGCACCTCGCACAACTGGATTGCCCAATCCACCACCTGATTGACCGGCAGGAAGTCCTCACTGCTATTCAGAATTGCATCCAGGTCCTTCCCATGGATGTATTCGAGCACCAGATAAGAGCGTTGATTTTGTGAAAAATAATCGTAAATTCGCGGAATCGATGGATGGCTGAGAGTAGCCAGGAGTGTGGCTTCGCGCTCAAAGTTTTTTTCGATCATCTCGCGCACGAGCGGGTCTCTTGCCTGGGAAATCATTTCCTTGACCGCCACCAGTTTTGTAACGGTTGGAAAATGTAAATCCCTGGCGCGGTAAACGGCGCCCATCCCACCCTCTCCGATAACGTCTTCTATCGAGTAACGGTTAGCAAGGACGGTGCCTGGCGCGAGCCTTTCACCAAATCCCCCCTCCTCATCAGGCAGTGGCCGGGTATTTTGATCATGTGGCTCGATATCTGACCCCATGGAGTTTGCGAATGGCTCCTCTTAGAGGTTGTGTCGATTCCTGATACCACCAGGCTTGAGGGTATAAATGTTGCAACGTTAACCTATATAATTCGTTTTAATTATAGCCGTCATGGTTAGGTTTTACAAACAAAATCGCAAGGCGGTTGGATTTGCGATGGTTTCGTCATATAATGATTTTAAGTTTTATTACTGCTTGGAATGAGAGAATGGTGAGCTGAATGGCCTTTGGTTCCTTCCAAGTGGGGGAGGCCCAAAAAGTGGGGAATTGCAGATTTATTCGTAGATATAATAAGGGAGGATATCAGTGCTGAACACCTTGCCTGCTTCCACATCTGACAAAGACCTGGCAGAAGTGGTCCAAACACATATTGGGGATGGTGATCCTGAGGTTAACATACCAGATGCCCGTCTCGACGCTGCAAGAGCGGCTATTGAAAGGGAATCGCTCGAAGAGATGCAAAGGCTATCCCGGCAAAATGGCAACGGTAGAGGTTTTCATCACCTGGTAAATTCGTTTAAAGAGTGGCGTAATCTCCAGGCGGAAATCCACGCTTTCTCCGCGACCGTGGTCAAGAAAAGGCGCGACATCGAGGAAGGTCTGGCTAATTACCGAATAGTGCTGACGGGCGCAATCTTTAAATCTCAAAAGTTGGATGAAGAGATTTGGAGCAATTACTTTCAAAGCCAGGAAAATATCCCTCACCTGTTGCGTAAGACGCGCCGCATCCCTCTGTTTCTTCTGCCATCGAAAACATTGCGGGAACTCAACCACTCCTGGAGGGAGGTGGTTTACCAGCAGGATTTGTTGTTGAGCATTCTTGAAAAAGCGCCCAAATCGGTCGATTTTTATAATCGGGTTCACCTGGCGCGGATCAAGAAACGCGAGCAAGAGCTGAGGGATGCCGAGATCGCCCGCCGTAATGCCCAGACGCGTGAAGCGATTGAGCGCGCGCTCTCAAAGGCTGGCATCCCCGACCAAGAGGGCAACATCACCCTGGGTTCCAAAATTCTGCGTCTGGAGGACGCAAGCAATTACTGGAACCAGAGGCTTACCGAAATTACCAGCCTGGAGAGAAGCGGCAACATCGATCCGGACGAGCTGATCACTATCCTCCAGAATTTGCAGGAGACGATTAACGAAGCCCCGTCCATGGCCGAACGTGTCCGCGAAGTTGAAGTCATGTTCGTTCGCCTGCTCACGATGCATGAGGAGTTGGCGTCTTATGGACGGACGATCATCCCTCAAGACGACCTGGCCAAGGCGTTGGTAACCATGCAGGAGGAAGTGCCACGCCTGTGGGCTACTGGCGATTGGGAGAAATTGCGCCGTAGTCTGAACGACATTACCAGTTTCGTGAAATTTTACGACCTTCCCGTCCGTTCTGAGCTGGCTATGTCCGAGCGGCGAAAAGTTGGAGCGCCGCGCGCCTTCCTCGGCGGGGCTGCCTCTTTACCTATTGCGCAGGCAATCCCGCTCATCCGCGCGCTGGTTGCCGCTATTGATGCGCGCGACCGCTTTATGAAAGGCCACTCGGATATGGTGGCACAATTGGCCGTGCAAACCGCCCGCCGTTTGAACTGGAGCAATGAAGACGTCGAAATGCTCGAGGTCGCGGCGCTCCTCCACGACGTCGGCAAGATCGTCATCCCGGAGAATGTGCTGACCAAAACGGAGCCGCTCAATCCGGATGAGTGGAAAGCCATCCAGATGCATCCCTACCATAGTGCACGCATCGTGCGCACCATGGAACCGCTCAGTCGCATCGTCCCCTGGGTGTATCATCACCAGGAACGCTGGGATGGGAGTGGATATCCGGATGGACTTTCGGCCAATTCCATACCCAATGGGGCGCGGATCATTTCCGTGGGCGAGGCTTATACGGTGATGATCACCGACCAGCCTCAACGCCCGGCGCGCTCCACCGACGAGGCGCTTGGTGAGATTACCAAAGCAGCCGGCACCCAGTTCGACCCGGAAATCGCAGCAGCATTCATCGAAACCGTGGAAGCCTCAAATCATACTGGGGAAGCGCTCACCTCAGAGGTAAAATAAGCGCTGTTTAGATCGATTAAATGTCAAACGCGGCGATGATGTCTTCGCCGCGTTTTTTTCTTTCACTTACTATCACTATTCCCCTTGCGGCTGAGCGCAGGGATATTATAATAAATACACTAATAATTGGGGGATTTGTGGTCGCTTTGGGCTTATGGATGTGGAGTCAATGCGAACTAACAGGAGGCTGATATTGTCGCCTGAAACTGGGGCAGTATCGAAAGGGGGGGCGAGGACATGATGAACGATGTTTCATCCGCAGGCGCCCGCTTCCGCGCCGCTCTCTCAGCCGAAAAACCGCTTCAAATTGTCGGCGTGATCAATGCTTATGCTGCTCTCCTGGCAGAGCGAGCGGGCTTCAGAGCGATATACCTTTCTGGCGGCGGCGTATCGGCTGCTTCATTGGGTGTCCCCGACCTTGGCATAATCACTCTCGAGGACGTTCTCGTTGATGTGCGTCGTATCACTGACGCTTCAACCCTTCCTCTTTTGGTGGACGTGGATACCGGCTTCGGCAGTGCTTTCAATATTGCTCGCACGGTGCATTCGCTGATCAAAGCTGGCGCGGCCGCCATGCACATCGAAGACCAGGTACAGGCAAAACGTTGTGGTCACCGTCCAGGCAAGGAACTTGTGCCAGTGGAAGAGATGCTCGATCGGTTGAAGGCCGCATTGGATGCCCGCACCGACCCCTCCTTCGTGATTATGGCGCGCACCGATTCTCTGGCGGTGGAGGGGCTGGATCGAGCGCTCGAACGCGCCAGGGCTTACGCCGAGGCGGGCGCTGATATGCTCTTTCCCGAGGCGGTCACCGATCCTTCGACATATTCTTTGTTCGCTCGTACCGCCGGAGTGCCGGTCTTGGCTAACCTGACCGAGTTCGGCAAAACCCCTCTCCTGACCATCGCCGAGCTTCGCGCATTGGATGTAGACATGGCTTTATATCCGCTTTCGGCCTTTCGCGCGATGAGCGCGATCGCCTTACGCGTTTACCAGACGATCCGCTCTGAAGGTACTCAGGCGGCGATGCTGCCTCAAATGCAGACCCGCGACGAGCTGTATGAGATCTTGGACTATCTGTCTTACGAGAGAAAATTGGATGAGTTATTCGCAAAGGAGAAAAAAGAATGAGTGAGTCGCCGCAAGCAACTCTCGAGCAGGCACCGAAGAAAAAATCAGTCGCGCTATCGGGTGTGGCAGCCGGGAGGACAGCCATATGCACGGTCGGCGCCAACGGCCGCGACTTGCACTACCGGGGCTACGACATCCATGACCTGGCCAAATATTCCAATTTCGAAGAAGTCGCCTGCCTGTTGATTCACGAGGAGTTACCGAACCGATATATCTTTGCTCGGTACAAGCAAAAGCTCGAAACCATGCGCGGTTTACCCGCGCCGGTAAAAGCTGTTCTCGAACAGGTGCCGACCGCCGCCCAGCCGATGGATGTGTTGCGCACTGGCTGCTCAGTCCTCGGCACTGTTCTCCCCGAACATGATGACCATAACGTTGAGGAAGCCCGCAATATCGCCGACCGCCTAGTGGCTTCCTTCCCGGGGATGCTCAACTACTGGTATCACTATTCCCGCAACGGCCGCCGCATTGAGGTAGAGACCGATGAAGATTCGATTGCCGGCCATTTTCTGCACCTTTATTGGGGTCGCAAAGCGCCCGATTCCCATATTCGCGCCCTGGACGTTTCCCTGATTCTTTACGCCGAGCATGAGTTTAATGCGTCCACTTTTACTGCCAGGGTCATAGCCGGTACAGGCTCCGATATGTACTCAGCCATTGCAGGCGCCATCGGCGCATTGCGCGGACCAAAGCACGGCGGCGCCAACGAAGGCGCTATCGAGCTGATCTCCCGCTTTCGCAACCCAGACGAGGCTGAAGCTGGTATCCGGCAGATGCTGGCAAACAAGGAGATCATCCTCGGTTTTGGCCACCCGGTTTACACCATCTCCGATCCGCGTTCGGGGATCATCAAAGAGTACGCACGCCAGCTTTGCGAGGAGACGGGCACGCAAATGTTGTTCGAAATTGCCGAACGCATTGAACAGGTTATGTGGGATTCCCGCCGACTTTTCCCCAACCTGGATTTCTACAGCGCAGTTCTTTACCGCACCATGGGCATACCCACGCGTATGTTTACCCCGCTGTTCGTCATGGCGCGCACGGCCGGCTGGTCGGCCCACATTCTCGAGCAGCGCATGGATAGCCGCATCATCCGCCCAAGCGCCGAGTACATTGGCCCTGCTCCGCGCGCTTACGTGCCGCTTGAAAAACGCGGTTGATATCCAATATGGGAGCAATGAACACCCATGTAGGCCCGCAGCCCGATGCGCTGCTGGTAGAGATTGCCGATTATGTCACCGGTGCCCAGACCTTTAGTCGCGAAGCTTATGCGACCGCTCGCCTGTGCCTGATGGACGCGCTCGGCTGTGCCATCGCCGCCCTGTCCTTCCCGGCCTGCACAAAGCTTCTCGGACCTCTCATACCCGGCACCATCGTGCCGAACGGAGCGCGCATTCCCGGCACCCAGTTTCGGCTCGATCCTGTCACGGCGGCCTTCAATTTGGGCGCTATGATCCGCTGGCTGGATTACAATGACACCTGGCTGGCAGCCGAGTGGGGTCATCCTTCGGACAACCTGGGCGGCATACTGATGGCTGCTGATTGGCTCTCCCGCCAGCGAGTCGCGGAAGGAAAATCGCCCTTTAGGATGCGCGACATCCTTGCTGCCTTGATCCAGGCCTACGAGATCCAGGGTGTGCTTTCTCTGGAAAACAGCTTCAACCGCGTAGGATTGGATCATGTGCTGCTCGTCCGAGTAGCGACCGCCGCCGTCGTCACCCGCCTTTTGGGCGGCGGCCGGGCTGAGATCATCAATGCGGTCTCGAATGCCTGGATAGACGGGGGGCCATTGCGTACCTACCGCCATGCGCCCAACACCGGATCGCGAAAATCCTGGGCGGCTGGTGATGCGACCAGCCGGGGAGTATTTCTGGCCATGCTCGCGCTGCGGGGGGAGATGGGTTATCCCTGCGCGCTGACCGCCAGAACCTGGGGTTTCCAGGATGCTGTTTACCGCGGCCAGCCGGTCCGTCTTGGGCGCCCATTGGCCTCCTATGTGATGGAAAACATCCTCTTCAAGGTCTCTTTCCCGGCTGAATTCCACGCCCAGACCGCCGTCGAGGCCGCTTTCCAGCTACATCCATGGGTGAAAGATCGCCTCGATCAGATCGACAAGGTCGTTATCACCACTCAAGAATCCGCCATGCGCATCATCAACAAGCAGGGACCGTTATATAATCCGGCCGACCGTGATCACTGCATCCAATACATGACCGCCATTGGGCTGATCTATGGCGAATTGACCGCTGCACACTACGAAGACGAGATTGCCGCCGACCCACGCATCGATGCCCTGCGGGAGAAGATGGTCTGTATTGAAGACCCCCAGTATAGCCGCGATTATCTCGATGAGGAAAAACGCTCGATTGCTAATTCCGTGCAGGTCTATTTCGCCGACGGGAGCAGCACCGGGAGGGTAGAAGTGCAGTACCCGCTCGGTCATCGCCGGCGGCGGGCGGAAGCCATCCCCCTTTTGGAAAAGAAATTCGCCCAAAATCTGGCCAGCCGCTTCTCGGATCGGCCAATCATTTCAATTATGGAAATCTTTCAGGACGAGGAACGGCTTGCCAATCTGCCGGTCAACGCATTTGTCGATCTTTTCTCAATTTGACACCAGGCATCAGCGCCTTGCGCGTTTTCCCGGTCGGTCGTCTGTGAACAGCTCGACAACCTGCGCGGGCAAGGAAAAGGTGAGATCAGGCTGAAGATCGGCCAGAAGCTGGGCTGTGTCTGGATTCCAACAGGCGGCGCCGAAAGGTACACCCGCCGCTTTCGCTGCGAGCAAATCGAAAGACGAATCACCGACCATCAAACTTTCCTCCGGCCGACATCCCAATCTCTCGACCGCAACCTTCACAGAATCCGGCGCGGGTTTTGGTTTCTCCACATCATCTGAGCTGACCCAAAGGTCAATAAACCCATCCAGCTTGATTTGCTGTCGCCAGAGCGTCATCTCGTCGCGGGTTTGTGAGGTGACTACCGCCAGTTTGACACCATGCTTTACGAGATCGGACAGCATTTCCCGCACGCCGGGGAAAAGCGGTACCTGGCTCAGCAAGGGCCGCTCGTAATCACGCCACGCCTGCACGAGCTCATCAATGCGCTCCCTTGTGAAATCGGCCAGCATCTCTGCGCTTGGGCGCCCCGAGATTAAATGGCGCAACTCCTCCGGGCGGAAATCGAGGGAAAGGCGCTCACGCAGCACCGCCGATAGCGCGAGCGCATGCAGGCTCATGCTGTCTACCAGCGTGCCGTCCAGATCGAAAAGAACTGCTTTGAATTGATTCGATTGGTGATCCATTTCTCAGCCGTTGCTATCATAACAGAGAATTGGAACTTTCTGGTTGAGAAAGCAACTTGAAGACTCTGTTTATTTTCACGTATTTACTTACGATTTGGGGTACAATCTTCTCAGGATAAATCGAACCAATTATATCGATTTTGAATGGCTGAGGTTATTTGCCATGATCCCCTCCGAAAAGCCCATCACCTACTACCGCTTTCACGCGGGAAATTGGGAACGTCTGGACGGTAAGATCATCACCGAGGCGCCGGTTTCGCTGACTGTCAACGGCCAGGTGTGGATGAGCTTCCTGTGCACACCCACCGACCTGCAGGCCATGGCGGTTGGTTTCCTTTATAACGAAAACTTGATCTCTTCGAATGAAGAGCTCGTATCCGTACATGTATGCGCCGCGGGAGACAATGTCGACGTGTGGACCCGCCATCCGATTGAAAAGCCGAAAATGTGGCGGCGCACTTCGGGCTGCACCGGCGGCACCACTTCAGCGGATATCTCTGCTCCCACCCAAAGACCATGGGATGGCTTTGTCCTCACCCCGACTACAGTGTGTGAGCTGCTCGACCAGTTGTATGATTCCCAGGAGCTTTACCGCGAAGTGCGCGGTGTGCATTCCTCGGCTCTCAGCGACGGTCAGCGCATCGTCATCAAGTCAGAGGACATCGGCCGCCATAACACGCTTGACAAGATCGCCGGCCACATGCTGCTCGATCACATTTGGCCTGAGCGGCGTATTTTGCTAACCACCGGGCGCGTCAGTTCAGAGATGCTTCAGAAGGCCGGCCGCATTGGCGCCTCTGTGGTCATATCCCGCACTTCACCCAGTTCGATGTCCATCCGCCTTGCCGAAAACATGGGCATCACTCTGATAGGTTACGCTCGCCGCGATCAGTTCAATGTCTACGCGCACTCCGAGCGCATCGCGGTCACCGACGCGGCCGTGTCGTTCGCTGGCCAGGCGGATCAATCCTCATCATGAGCCAGCTTTTCAGCCAGGCGGAATTCTTCTGGCGTGTTCACATTGACAAAGGCCCGGCCAGACGGATCATAGCGAGTGATTTCTTCAACCTTTAATTCTCTCACCCGCACGGCTGGGAACCAGGAAATCATCCGGCGTTCGCCAGCGTTGATGGCAGCGGCGATGGCCGGCAGGCAGGTTTCTTGGCGGTATACGCTGTGCAGCGGTTCAAGACCTTCTGACGAGCGGGGGATTACCACATCATACTTTCCCTCGATCAGCAGGTCGAGTTGTGCTGCCAACAGCCTGGCGCTCACGAAGGGCATATCGCAGGCTACCACGGCCACAAACGGTTGCCGCGCCACGCTTAAAGCGGTGAACAGGCCGCCCAGACTCCCCAGCCCTGGTTTGAGATCATCAAAGACTGGCAGCCTGAGAAAACTGAAATCATCGGGTGTGTTGCTCACCACCACCATTTCATCGGCGATGTTGGCCAGGCGCCGCGCGATTCGTTCAATGAGCGGTTGGCCCAGGAAGGGCATCAGCGCCTTGTTCTGGCCCATGCGAGTGGATTGGCCCCCTGCCTGGAGGACGATCGTTAACATAGTTGGGTATAATTATAGTATATAGGCCCACATTACGAACTCGATATGTTGGCGATTGGCCTCTTCCTCTTTAATCCAGCTCATGGATTGGAGCCGTTATGGAAGATCTCGATCTGACCCCCCTGCGCAATAAACTAGTCGAATATATCCCCAAAGGACGTCCCGCCCTGATCCCGGCGTTGCATGCTGCCGAGCAGATCTATGGATACATACCCGAGCTGGCCGCTGCGGAGATCTCCCGAGCCCTGAACACCCCTCTGGCGGAGGTTTATGGGGTGATGGACTTCTTCACCATGTTCCACCGCCAGCCCACGGGCGAAACCGTCGTCCGAGTTTGCACCGATCCAGCCTGCGCCATGGCCGGAGCCGAGAGCATCTTCGAGGCTCTGAGTCAGCGCATGGCGCCTAAGAATGGCGGAACACCTGCCATAACCCTGGAGCGCAGCTCTTGCCTGGGTTTGTGCGAGCATGCCCCTGCGATGCTGGTTGGTGAAAAGCAGCTCGGTCATGTGGACGCATCCCGCATTAACGGGCGGATAGAGGAGCTGGGCGAAACCCCATACGGGATCATCGCCGGCGAATCCCGGCGGCTTACGATCAATTGCGGCCGCCGCCGCGCTACGACGCTGGATGAATATGTGAAAGGCGGGGGTTATTCCGCTCTCAAAAAAGTCCTGGCCATGCGCCCTGAGCAGGTCATCGCTGAGATTAAAACCTCTGGCCTGGTTGGGCGTGGTGGCGCGGCTTTCCCCACTGGCGCCAAGTGGGAGGGAGCAGCCAGGGCCGCAGGGGAACCCAAGTACGTCGTCTGCAACGGAGACGAGGCCGAGCCGGGCACCTTCAAGGACCGCGTCCTTATGGAAGAGGACCCTCACCGCATCATTGAGGGTATGATCATCGCCGGCTACGCCGTGGGCGCACAGAAAGGATTTATCTTCGTGCGCGGCGAGTATCCTCACGCTTACCAGTCCATGGTCGAAGCGATTGCAGAAGCTGCCCGCTACGGCTATGTTGGCCAAAACGTGCTTGGCTCCGGCTTCACCTTCGAGATCGAGACTTTTCGCAGCGCGGGAGCCTACGTGTGCGGCGAGGAGACCGCCCTGTTCGAGGCCATCGAGGGCAAACGCGGTTTCCCGCGCGCCAAACCGCCCTTCCCCACCACCAATGGACTGTTCAACCGGCCGACGGTGATCAACAACGTGGAGACGCTGTGCAACGTACCCCTGATCCTCTCGATGGGTGCGGATGAATATCGCAAGATCGGCACAGAAAAATCCACCGGCACCAAGCTGTTCTGTCTTTCGGGTGACGTCGCCCACCCCGGCCTTTACGAGGTGCCCTTCGGTATCACCCTCCGCCACCTGATCGAGGACCTCGCCGGTGGGGTCCGTAATGGGCACAGCCTGCAGGCCATTCTCTTCGGCGGCGCCGCGGGCGCCTTTGCCACTGCGAAAGACCTGGACGTGCGCCTGTCTTTCGAGGACCTTCGCGCCGTCGGGCTGCCCCTCGGTTCGGGGGTGATCACCGTGTTCGATGAAACCCGCGATTTGCGGGATGTGCTCCTCCGTCTGGCGCGATTCTTCGCCGATGAATCCTGCGGCAAATGTTATCCCTGCCAGTTGGGCACCCGGCGTCAGTATGAAATCATCCAGCGCCTCGTGGATGGTCGGCTGATCCCTGGCGATGTGGAGCGGCTGCAGGATGTGGGATGGACCATGACCGATGCATCCCTGTGCGGCCTGGGTCAGACCGCCGCCAGTGCAGTGCTCAGCGCCATGCGCCTGTGGCCGCAGATGTTCCAGATCGGTTGATCGAAGGAGTCATACATGGCGGATGAAATTACCCTAACGATTGACGGCCAATCCGTTACCGTTCCCTCCGGTACGACCATACTGCATGCCGCTCAGCAGGCGGGAATAAAAATCCCCACCATATGCTATCATGAGCACACCACCTCCTACGGGTTGTGCCGCCTTTGCGTGGTCGAAGTGCAGGGCTCGCGCGTGCTGGTGCCGGCCTGCATTGGCACGGTGAGCGAGGGTATGCAGGTTCAGACGGATTCTCCACGTGTGCAACGCTCACGCCGCACAATCCTGGAGATGCTCGACTCGGCGGTGGACCTGTCGGATGCGCCCGAGATCCAGGCTTTCATGGCCGATTATCAGGCAGAACCCGAACGTTTTCCCGAGGCCGCGCGCCGCGAGCCGCCGCTTCTGGATGACAATCCCATGTTCGTGCGCGATTATCAAAAATGTGTACTCTGCTGGCGCTGTGTGCAGGTTTGCGCTGAAGACGCTCAATATACTTACGCGATCAACTTCTCTGGCCGAGGCTTCGAAACCCTGGTCAGTACTTTCTTCGAGAAACCCCTTATGCAAACCACCTGCGTCTTCTGCGGTCAGTGCATCGGCGTCTGCCCGACCGGCGCGCTCAAGCCCAAGCGCACCTGGCTGCTCGAGCAGGGCAAGACGCTGGACGAGGTGATGGAAGCCACCCGCGTCGAACGCCGCCGCCGCAAACGCCAGGCCGATTGAATAAAGGATTCGAATCGAGGAGGACCCCATGCTCCACGATGAAAGAGTCGTTACCACTACCTGCCCCTATTGCGGTGTGGGCTGTACGCTGGAACTGCATCTTGTCGACGATTACATCCACCGCGTCACCTCGCCGTTTGATTCGGTTGTCAACCACGGCAACTTATGCGTCAAGGGGCGATTTGGCTACGACTTCATATACAGCCGCGATCGGATCACCACCCCAATGATCCGCAAGACGCCGCAAAAACCAGGCCAGCGCACCCAGGCTTTCGATCCAGACGAATGGCGTCAAATCTCCTGGGATGAAGCCCTGGACTACACTGCCAGCCGTATGGTCGAGATTTACCAGCAGCACGGGGCGGATGCCATGGCCTGCTACGGCTGCGCGAAAGCCACTAACGAAGACAATTACCTGCTGCAGAAGTTCATCCGCGCCTTATTCCGCACCAATAACATCGACCACTGCACCCGCCTGTGCCACGCCGGCAGCGTGGTGGCCTTGCAGATGGCGGTCGGCTCTTCGGCGATGAGCAACACAGCCGCTGAGGTCATCCATAACGACGTTTTCATTGTGACCGGATCGAACACCGCTGAAAATCACCCTATCATCGCCCTGCAGATGAAAGCCGCCGTCCGCAAGCATGGCGCCAAATTAATCGTCATTGATCCGCGGCGGGTGGAGCTGGTGGATTACGCCACCCTGTGGCTGCCGATGAAGCCCGGCAGCGACGTGGCCGTCTTCTCGGCCATGGCGCACGTGATCTTGAAAGAAAAGCTGTATAACGAAGAATTCATCCGCGCCCGAACCGAGAACTTCGCTGCCTTCGCCGCCTCAATGGAAAAATTCACCCCCGAGTTCGCCGCTGAAATTTCCGGCGTCGACCCGAATTTGATCGTCGAAGCTGCCCGCCTGTATGGGAAGGCAAAGAACGGCTGCATCTATTGGGCGTTGGGCGCTTCGGAGAGCACCCACGGCACGGATAACGTCCTCAGCATCATCAACCTGGCCCTGTTGACCGGCAACATCGGACGGAAAGGCACTGGCCTGAACCCCCTGCGCGGACAGAACAACGTTCAAGGCGCCTCCGATGCCGGCGTGATGCCCTGGCACTATCCCGGCTATCAGGTGGTGGACGACGAAGCGAACGCTCAGAAATTCGAGCGCGCCTGGAATGTGGAGCCCGGCGGCCTGAGCCGTAAGCGCGGCCTGACTACCACCGAGATTATGAGCGCGGTCGGACCCGGCGGTATCCGCAGCCTCTACATCATGGGCGAGAACCCGATGATGTCAGAGCCCAACCTGAACCACACCCGCAAAAAGATCGAGCAGCTCGAATTCCTGGCCGTGCAGGATCTGTTTCTGAACGAGACCACTTCATACGCCGATGTGTTCCTGCCGGCCACTTCATGGGCCGAGAAGGACGGCACATTTACCAATACCGACCGGCGCGTGCAGCGCGTACGCAAAGCCATCGAGCCGCGCGGCCAGTCTCGCGCCGATTGGGAAATCATCTGCGACTTGGCCAAACGCGTTGAGCAGAAACTGGGGCGCGCGCGATCGGCAGGATGGGAGTATTCCCATCCCTCCGAAATCCTGGCTGAGATGGGCACAGTCGTACCGGAGTACGCTGGCGTGAAGTATGCGCGCATCGAAAAAGTCGGCCTGCAGACCCCCGTGTGGGACGACCAGCATCCAGGTACGCCTTACCTGTTTACCGAAAAATTCCCCCGCGGCCTGGGCAAGTTTCACCCCCTGGAATACAACCCCAACGCTGAGCCAACCGACGATGAATACCCGCTGGTGCTGTCCACCGGCCGCGTTTTGGAGCACTGGCATGGCGGCACCATCACCCGTCACTCAAAGCTGGATGATCTTTACCCCGAAGCCCTCGTAGACATCCATCCGCAGGACGCCGCGCGTTTGAAGATCGCCGATGGCCAGGCCGTACGGGTGACCTCGCGGCGCGGTTCGATCGTCCTGCGCGCCAAGGTGACCGGGAAAACCACCCCCGGCGTGGTGTTCATCCCCTTCCACTTCGCCGAGGCGGCCGCCAATGAACTCACCCTCGATAAACTCGATCCGCTGGCCAAGATTCCCGAGTACAAGGCCGCCGCGGTGCGCGTCACGCCCGCCCGCGAAGAGGAATTGCCCTTCGCCTTCTCTCAGCCGCGCGGCCGCTATTGAGATGCGCCCGCGAACAGGGTCAAACCTACCCGCTAAAAACGGATGCCTGAGCCGACCGCTCAGGCTCTCTTAACCACGATGTTGGCGATCACATTCGCAGCCTCGTCGCCTCGATCGGCGGCGTTGGACAAATGGCGGTAAACCTCGCGGTATTTAAGCATCTTGACCACGTGCTTGATGTCCTCAGCGCCGCTGAACAGGTCGGCCAGCGCTTCACGATATACACTCTCCACCCGGTTTTCCAGTTCTTTTGCCCGTTGAGCGTGTTCGCCAGCTACACCGGGATGCTTTTCCAGCCTATCCACAGCCTGCAGAAGTTCAAAGGCGCCATCGCGCAACAGAGCCGCCATGCGCACCGTGAAAGGGGTGGGCTTCACCTTGAGAATCTCCATCTCGGTCATGGTGCTGTAGGCGTAATCCAGGACATCGTCAATCGTGCGTGAAAGCTCGAAAATATCCTCCCGGTCGAAAGGGGTGATGAAAGTCTTATTCAGCTCGTAGATCAAGATGCGGCGGGCTTCATCCGCTTCGTTTTCTGCCCGGGTCAATCGTTTGGCTTCTTCCGGGTTTTGGCCGTCCATATAAGCGAGAAGCGCGTCGATCCCCTCGAGCGTCAGCGTGGCCTGGAGATGGATCATCTGAAGGAACACATTCGGCCGCCGTTTGAATATCCGGCGGAAAAAGGACTCTTTCGAGGTCGAGGTTTTTGTATCAGCGATGGCCTCGGCAGCCGAAGTTTGCTGGCGGTTCCCTTTGCTCTGCTTTTTACCGCCTTTGCGTTTCTCGGCTGGAGCCAGTTTTTCAGCGGCAATCGACATGTCACTCGCTTCCCTGGCGCCATGGCATGGCTTTAGCCCGCATTCCAGGATTTCTTAAAGATGAGCACTGGCTATCTTTTCATAGTGCTTCATACTGACGACCCGGTCAGATTTTGATTGCCAGGTTGGAAGAGAATGGGTGTATTGTAATCCAAAATAGCCGTGAACAAAATAACTGGCTTCCGCAGGCCGGCGCCATATCCTGAGCGCACGATCGGCTCTTTGCCGCCTCAGGGCCGCACCCGAGGCTGAGCCGGGAAAAGCAGCAACCGGGGCTGGCGTTTTTCCCCGCACAAGGGCCAAGCGGGGTAAAGCCGGGCGGGGATCATCCCGGGAATTCACGGCAGGGAAGATAGGGTATAATTTTACGAGCCCGCCCTCGTAGCTCAAGTGGACAGAGCGTCTGACTTCGAATCAGCAGGTTCCGAGTTCGAGTCTCGGCGGGGGCGCCAGAATCGGCCGTTCTGACACACATGGCCCAACCCATGCTGATTGCGCTGGTCGCACTCTCATTAGCGTATTCATTCTTAAACGGATATCGCGATTCCTCCAGCATCCTGTCGGGAGTGATCGCTTCGCGCTCGATAAATCCCAAAATCGCGCTTTACCTGATCGGAGCGGCGGATTTAATCGCACCATTTTTATTCGGACTGGCCGTGGCCCGATCCATCGCAACCGGTTTGATCGACGTTTCTGCGATTGAGCTCAGCGCCATTACCCTGGGAATGGCTTCGGCCGTGCTGTGGAGTCTGTTTGCCTGGTGGCGTGGAATTCCTTCGTCTTCCACCCACGCCATGATCGGCGGCCTGCTCGGGGCGGCGTTGATCGCCCATGGCCCACAGGCGATCTTGACCAGCGGCCTGGTGGATATTATCCTGCCGCTTCTCCTGGCTCCCATCGTCGCCTTCGCCGCCGGTTTCCTGCTCATGAAGTTCTTTTATTTTATCTTTTCGAACGCCACGCCGGGAATCACGGTTGCCCTGCAGCGTTCCCAGATCGTCACCATGATTCTCCTTGCGATGGCGAACAGCTCGAACGATGCCCAAAAATCCATGGGGGCCATCGCCTTGGGCCTGTTTCTGGCGGGGAGAACGTCTTCTTTCGCCGTCCCGACTTGGGTGTTAATTTCCTGCGCGGTCGCGCTGGCTTTGGGAGGGTCTTTAGGAGACTGGCGGCAGATTCGGAACCTGGGAGGAAAGGTATACCGCATCAGGCCGTTGAACGCGCTCAACTCGCAGATTACCTCGATCGGACTCATCTTCCTGGCCTCCCTGATCGGCATACCCGTCAGCACGCCGCACATCATCAGCTCAGCGCTCATCGGGTCTGGTGCGTCAGAGAGGGTCAATAAAATTCGCTGGGGGGTGGCCAATGAGATGGCCATCACCTGGCTGGTGACCATTCCGGCCACCATCCTGTGTTCATGGGTCATTTATTTCCTGGGTGCGGAATTGTCAAAATTCGCCTCGATATTCTGAGGATTGCCCAGCCGCCCGCTCTGAGCCTGTTCTCGAGGGCCGGCAAGCGGGGGCTTTCGATCATTCGCTGCGGCTGAGGCATACCCATTTACATACAGGCTTTCCCTTTGGACTGAAAACCATTCCGCGGCGTCTGCGCCGCAGACATCCAGTGTTTCATCCCCCCGCGAAGCGTCCCCTTGGGGCGTTCATCTTCGAGGGTATTGAATAAATAGATTTTCTCAAGATAGAACCAGCGAGCCAGTGTGTTTTCTTTCAGAAATTTAGGTCAACTGACACTTTTCGCTTCCCAAAACAGGTCTTTCCACTACCATTTGGACCTCCTTGCCTGACCTGGCGACGATTCTCCCCAGGTCACCTCAACATTACGCTTTGGGTCTTGAACCCCACTCCGGACAATAGCTTGACCATTCTTTTTAGGTTAAGGGCGATGGCGGTCAAAAACGCCTGCACGAGAAAGCCCATCCGACCCACATAGCGGCAGCGACCCAGGCCATGTCCTTGCTTAGCCTCCCCGAACTTGCGCTCAATCTTGTAACGCTCTGCCAGCCCTTGGCGATAGGAGCGGCTATCGCTCAAATTCAACCACACTTGCTTATTCGCGTCCTTCTTCTCGGTTC